>OGYN01002764.1_pt1 | contig 12541 bp, 10 predicted proteins | sample 1576551 | NCBI WGS metagenome assembly OGYN01 (sample SAMEA3541589, study PRJEB24748) | human gut metagenome | biome: human gut; feature: human-associated habitat; material: faeces | place: China | collected 2012 | reverse complement strand
TTTAAAGGTATCAAATGGTTCAACACGTTAAATTAGCCAGAGATAGACGGAAACGAAAATCCCGCATAAAAGCAGCGATTTTTTTTGCCGCACTTTTGCTTATTTTAACGGGTATTTTCCTCGCCTTTAAAGATACCGCTGATTATGATCCTTCTCTGCAAAGTAATCTTGAGCCAGAGATGGTGGATAACGTTCAATATCAATCTCTTACACCTGAAAAAACAGAATCAGACAAGCAACAAACTCAAGCAGGCGAACATCCTGAAACTAAGCAGAATGCGAATACGGAAGATGCGACTTCTTATGATGATGATCTTCAAGCCAAGGATGATGAAGTCGATGAAATTAAACCACAGTTTGATGAGCTAACTGATTTGCCAAAAGATGCACAAGATGCGCTTAGCGGCATTTTAGATGTAGCCGATCAGGCATTGCGTATTACCGATCAATTTAGTCATACCGTGGTGCGTGGCGACTCCCTAAAAGACGTGTTAGAGCTTTCAGGTTTAGAAGATGATACGGCGAAAAATTTAATTGCCGAATATCCTGAATTAAAAAACTTACGCGCAGGTCAACAGTTCTATTGGATTTTAGATAAAGAAGACCAACTGGAGTATTTAAACTGGTTGGTATCTGAAAAAGAAGAGCGCATTTATGAGCGCACTGAAGACGGCAAGTTTAAACGCCAGATCTTAGAGAAGAAAAGTATTTGGAAGAAAGAGGTGCTAAAAGGCACGATTAATGGATCCTTTGCTTCAAGTTTACGTGATTTAGGTTTGGATGGTCGTCAAATCAGCCAATTAAGTTCCGCATTACAATGGCAGGTGAGTCTTCAAAAACTCAGTAAAGGGACCAAGTTTGCGATTTTAGTGTCTCGTGAATACTTAGGCGATAAATTAACGGGGCAAGGTAACGTTGAAGCTATTCATATTATAGCGGATGGTAAGAGTTATTACGGTATTCAAGCGGCGAATGGTCGTTACTACGATAAGCAAGGTGAAACTCTTGGTAAAGGCTTTGCGCGTTATCCATTACAACGTCAAGCGCGTATTTCGTCACCATTTAACCCAAATCGCCGTCATCCGGTAACGGGACGTGTTCGTCCACATAAAGGGGTAGACTTTGCTGTTTCACCAGGTACACCAGTTATCGCACCAGCTGATGGTGTGGTAGAAAAAGTGGCTTATCAGGCCGGTGGTGCAGGGCGTTATGTGGTGATACGTCATGGTCGTGAATATCAAACTGTTTATATGCATTTAAGTCGTGCTTTAGTTCGAGCAGGGCAAGCAGTGAAGAAAGGGGAACGTATTGCATTAACAGGGAATACGGGTATCTCAACCGGTCCACACTTGCACTATGAGTTCCATATTAATGATCGTGCGGTGAACCCGCTAACAGTTAAATTGCCGGGTACCAGCAGTGGAATGGCAACAGCAGAACGTAAGCAATTCTTAGTGCGAGCTAAAGAAGCGGAAAGAATGTTAAGATTCTAGAAAGTAAAGTGCGGTCAAATTTGACCGCATTTTTTATAGGCTTAAAAAATTAACTTAAAACTGATCGCACTTCATCTTTTCTCTTTTTCCTCAATATGCTATTCTCTTTGCATTTTAGAATTATTCTCATTTTTATGATTAAGAGACGTTATCTGATTTTTCTGTTGATCGTGCTTTCCTTTGTTTCACTTTTTCTCGGGGTAAGTACCGTTAATTTGCAAGGGTTACTGAATTTTGAAGGTAATCAATGGCAGATCTTTTTCATTAGTCGCGTGCCTCGCTTAATCAGTATCTTGATTGCAGGTGCATCTTTAAGTATTTGTGGTTTAGTGATGCAGCAGCTCAGTCGAAATCGATTTGTTTCACCCACCACTGCTGGCACCATGGATAGTGCAAGATTAGGGATTTTAATGGCGATGCTGTTTTTCCCAACAGCTTCAATGTTATTAAAAACAACCATTGCGGTGATTGTGTCTTTCTTTGGCACATTGTTATTTATGACGATTCTGTCCCGTTTGAAATTCAAGGACACAATTTTTGTGCCTTTAGTGGGGATTATGTTTGGTAATATCATCAGTTCAATTACTGCCTTTATTGCCTACAAAGAAGATTTATTGCAAAACTTATCTGGGTGGCTACAAGGGGACTTTTCTCTTGTGATGTCAGGCCGTTATGAATTGTTGTATTTCAGTATTCCTACACTCATCGTGGCTTATTTATTTGCGCATCGTTTTTCTATTGTCGGGATGGGGAAAGATTTTGCGGTTAATCTAGGTCTAAATTACAACCAAGTACTTTATCTCGGTTTGCTCATTGTGGCGGTCGTCTCTTCGATTATTATCGTGTCTGTTGGCGTGATCCCTTTCTTGGGGTTAATTATCCCGAATATCGTCACACTTTATTTAGGGGATAACTTGAAGAAAGTACTCTCTCATACTGCTTTATTGGGAGCTGTATTTGTCTTGTTCTGCGATATTTTAGGGCGAAGTGTGATTTATCCTTATGAGATTTCCATTAATGCCGTGGTGGGTGTATTTGGTAGTGGTATCTTCTTATTTTTATTATTAAAGCGGTATAGAAATGGCTAAGAAATCTTCTTCTCAACTGATTGTATTGTCGTTGTTAGCCATTGTTTCTCTTGCACTTTATTTAGGCTACAACTTACCGAACCGTTGGCAATATGCCCTGGAAAATCGTGCCTTATCCTTAATTGCGATTGTGATTACAGGCGCGGCAATTGCACTTGCTACGATGATTTTCCAAACGGTCGTGAATAACCGAATTCTTACACCGAGTATTTTAGGGTTAGATTCGCTGTATTTACTGATTCAAACGGCGATCATTTTCCTTTTCGGTTCAAGCACATTGCTTTCAATGAATTCCATTGCATTGTTTGTCTTGTGTACGGGATTAATGATGGCGTTTTCATTAGTGCTTTATCATTTCCTGTTTAAGAAAGAAAACCAAAATATTTTCTTCTTATTGCTTGTTGGGATTATTTTCGGCACCTTCTTTGGCAGCTTAACGACGTTTATGGAAGTGTTGATTGATCCAAATGAATTCCAGATCGCTCAAGATATTGGCTTTGCAAGTTTCAACCGAATCAATACTCAAATCTTGTGGGTCGCATTAGGCATTTTAGTGGCGACGATTGTTTTCAGTTTGAAATATTGGCATTGCTTTGATGTGTTGGCGTTAGGGCGAGAAAATGCCATTAACTTAGGTATTGATTATCAAAAGACCTTAAAAGTCCTATTAATTCTCGTGGCAATTTTAACGTCAGTGTCGACTGCACTTGTTGGCCCACTTACGTTCCTCGGGTTATTGGTAATGAACGTGACCTTTGAATTTGTTCGTGATTATCGTCACAAAGTCCTCATTCCTGCCGCGATGTTAATTTCCATCATTACCTTGGTTTTAGGGCAATTATTAGTGACCCATATTTTTACGTTCCGCACGACATTAAGCATCATCGTTAATTTTGTCGGCGGTGTGTACTTTATTTATTTGTTATTAAGAGCAAACAAAAAATGGCAATAGAAATTCGCAATATTACTAAAAGTTACGGAAGCAAAAAGGTGGTGGATAATGTGTCCGTTACCATTCCTACGGGGAAAATTACATCTTTTATCGGGCCAAATGGCGCGGGGAAGAGTACGGTATTGTCTATTATTAGCCGTTTGTTGAGTGCCGATACCGGCGAGATCTATCTCAACGGTGAATTGCTCAATCGTAAGAAAAGTAGTGATATAGCGAAACAACTTGCGATTTTAAAGCAAACGAACAACATTAATTTACGTCTAACCATTGAAGATTTAGTCGCTTTTGGGCGTTTTCCTTATAGCAAAGGAAACTTAACCCAAACTGACCGCACTTTTATTGATAATGCTATTGCCTATATGAATTTAGATGATATTCGTCATCAATATATCGATAACTTAAGTGGTGGGCAGCGACAACGCGCTTATATAGCGATGACGCTTGCACAAGATACGGATTATATTTTGTTGGATGAGCCATTAAATAATCTGGATATGAAACATTCAGTGCAGATCATGCAAGTTTTGCGTAAATTAGCGACAGAACTCAACAAAACCGTGGTGATTGTGATTCATGATATTAATTTCGCCTCTTGTTACTCAGACTATATTGTTGCCATGAAAAATGGAAAGTTAGTGCACCAAGGCGAGATTAACCACATTATGCAATCAACCATATTACAAGATATTTATGACATGACGATTCCGATTCAGGATATCGACGACCATAAAATTGCCGTTTATTTTAGATAAGTAAGGAAATCTTTATGAAAAAAACATTATCAACTTTAGCACTTTCACTCTTTGCATTTACCGGTATTGCACAAGCTGCAGATATTACCGTTGAAAATGCCGCTGGAAAACAGGTTGTACCACAAAATCCACAACGTGTGGTGGTTCTCGATTTTGGTGCAGCTGATACGCTTCGTGCATTAGGTGTGCAAGATAAAATTGTGGGCTTCCCACAAAGCGGAAAAATTCCAAACTATCTTTCAGAATTTGCAGACAAAAAATATAAGAATGTCGGTGATTTGAAAGAACAATCATTGGAGCAAATTAACGAACTCAATCCGGATTTGATCATCGCGTCTAAACGTCAAGAAAAAATGATCGACAAATTTAAAGAAATCGCACCAGTATTTAATGTTGAAAATGACTACACAAATTATTATCCAAGTTTTCAACAAAATGTGACCGCACTTGGACAGATCTTTGACAAAGAAAATGTAGCAAAAGAGAAATTATCAGCGTTAGACAGTAAAGTCGCGCAAGTTGCGAAAGACGCACAAAGTAAAACGGCACTATTGGTGTTGGTTAATGAAAGTAAAATCAGTGCTTTTGGTGATGGTTCTCGTTATGGTATGGTGTATCAAAAATTTGGTTTTAAACCGATTGATGACAGCATCAAATCGTCTACGCATGGACAAAGCGTTGGTTTTGAATATATCTTAGAAAAAAATCCAGACTTTTTACTTGTAGTGGATCGTACAGCGGCCATTACAGAAAAAGCCAACAATGCACAAAAAGTGTTGGATAACGATATCATCAAACAAACCAAAGCGTATAAAGATGGACACATTGTGTACCTTGATGCAGCCAATTGGTATCTTGCGTTTGGTGGTTTAGAAAGCATGGAAATCATTGCACAAGAGCTTGATCGTGCAGTGAAAAAATAATACGAAAAATCATCTAAAAGGGCAGTCAAGGATTGCCCTTTTTATATGTAAATTAATCTTTACACATATCAATAAACTTCCTATCATATCGGCATCATTTAATAAAACAGAGCTTATTTTATGCTGACATTTAATCCACAAGATCCGTTCTCTTGCTTTGTCACTCAAAGCCTTTCCATGAAAAGTGCGGTCGAAAATGCACAACGTTTTGCGATGTTTGATGTGCCGCTTTTAATTCAGGGTGAAACTGGCACGGGTAAAGATTTATTAGCCAAAGCTTGCCATTTTGCGAGCTTGCGCCGTGAGAAAAAATTCATTGCAGTAAACTGTGCAGGCCTGCCGGATGAAGATGCGGAAAGCGAAATGTTTGGGCGTAAAGTGGGTGACAGTGAAACCATCGGTTTTTTTGAATATGCTCACGAAGGCACGGTGTTGTTAGATGGCGTTGCCGAGCTTTCATTAAGTTTACAGGCAAAATTATTGCGCTTTTTAACGGATGGTTCTTTCCGTCGAGTGGGTGAAGAAAAAGAACATCATGCAAATGTTCGGGTGATTTGTACTTCACAAGAGCCGATGGAAAAGCTGTTAGAACAAGGGAAATTGCGAAGTGATTTATTCCATCGCTTAAATGTTTTGGCGCTAAATGTACCGCCTTTGCGTGAACGAGTGGAGGACATTCAACCTTTAACGGACGGTTTTTTACAAGATATTAGCACGCAGCTTAAGATTCCAATGCCGCAATATGATGCTGATTTTTTGAATTATTTGAAAGGGCAGCCTTGGCAAGGTAATGTGCGAGAGCTTTACAATGTGTTGTATCGTGCCTGTTCTTTAGCGAAAAATAATCAGCTTGATATTGAAAGTTTAAATTTAAAACCCGTACAAAGTGCGGTCATTTCTGCGGATGATTTTGGTGAGCAAACCCTGGATGAGATCATGGGACAATATGAGGCGAGTGTATTGCGTGCTTTTTATGCTCAGTATCCAAGTACGCGAAAATTGGCACAACGACTAGGCGTATCACATACGGCGATCGCCAATAAATTAAAACAATACGGTATTAGTAAATAATTTCTGACAGTTTAGGGAATTGTTTACAAAGTTTGAGCCATTCGACTTTATCAATTTGTACATTGAGGATAAATTCGCCTTCATCTGAAATTTGTTCGTGACGAATGCTATCTAATTGATAGAGCGCATGGCGAATTTTGCCCTCTTGCGGAAGCAGCGTGAGGGTGAAAGAAAGTATCTCATTTTTCAACCGCACTTTAATGGCTTCAAGTAGCAGCTCTAATCCTTCACCTGAATGTGCTGAAAGGTAAACGGCAACAGGCTTATTCTCGTCATCATATTCAATATGGGGCGCCACATTTTCCAATAAATCAATTTTGTTATACACCAACAATACCGGTACTTTGTTAGCCTTAATTTCTTCCAATACTAAATTCACCGCTTCAATATTTTCGATCTTTCGAGTGTCTGCTGCATCAATGACGTGCAATAACAAACTGGCTTCTACCGTTTCTTGCAAGGTAGATTTAAAAGCGGACACTAAATCATGGGGGAGTTGGCGAACAAAACCAACAGTGTCGGCGAGAATTGCCGTACCAACATCTTGAATTTGTAAACGTCTTAATGTGGGATCAAGGGTGGCAAAAAGCTGATCCGCGGCATAGACATTCGCTTGTGTGATGAAATTGAATAGTGTTGATTTTCCCGCATTGGTATAACCAACCAAAGAAATGGTAGGGATATCCGCTTTTTGTCGGGTTTGGCGATTTTGGTTGCGTTGTTTTTCGACTTTTACCAAACGATTTTGCAACTGCGCAATACGTACCTTGATTAAACGGCGATCCGTTTCTAATTGCGTTTCCCCTGGACCACGTAATCCAACCGCACCTTTTTGCTGATCTAAGCCTGTTTTTCGACGAACTAATCGAGAGGATAAATGCTTAAGCTGAGCTAATTCAACTTGCAATTTCCCTTCGTGTGAGCGAGCTCTTTGGGCAAAGATATCTAAAATTACCCCAGTGCGATCCACAACGCGGCATTGGCAGATGCTTTCTAAATTACGGGTTTGTGCAGGGGTTAATTGATGATTCACCAAAACAACATCGGCATCTAAGGCTTTTACTGCATCCGCAATTTCTTGTGCTTTTCCTTCACCGATAAAATATTTCGCTTGTGGCGTCGCTCGGCTCGTGGTGATGATTTGTAAAATCTCAACATTGGCAGATTCCGCTAAAAGTTGGAATTCTTGCAGATCTTCAATGTTTTTATTTTGAGAAAAGAAAACATGCACGACGACAGCTTTATCTTTTGCCGATGGGCTATTGTCGCCTGTTTTAGATGACGAAAGTGCGGTTGAAATTTCAGGTGAATTTTCAACCGCACTTAAATTGATGAAATCATTCATTGAACAGAATTATTCTGCTTGTGTTTCTACTTCCGCTGCAGCGTCAGAAGTTTGTGCTGCATGATGACCGCCGTTATTATTGTGGTGAGAAACAGAACGTGCTGGAACCACAGTTGAAATAGCGTGTTTGTACACCATTTGATTAACAGTGTTTTTTAATAAAATCACGAATTGGTCGAATGATTCGATTTGACCCTGTAATTTAATCCCATTAACGAGATAAATCGAAACAGGAATACGTTCACGGCGTAACGCATTCAAATAAGGATCTTGTAATGATTGTCCTTTTGCCATTTTGCTATCCTTTGTTGTTATATGTTAATTAATGATAGAAACGAGTTGTCTCCATCGCCAAATATAGCAATAAACATTTTTCTTGTCTATGGGTTTATCTCTTTGCTTTCACGCAGTTTTTTCAGAATTGTTTTCATTTTTTCATCTAGTTGCGCATTAAAACGTAATGTTTCACCCGTTTTAGGGTGTTCAAATCGAATAGAAAATGCATGTAAAAACAAACGATTGAGCCCGAGATCTTGCATGTATTTATCGAATTCTTTATCACCGTATTTATCATCCAGCGCGATTGGGTGACCTGCATATTGAGTATGAACTCGGATCTGATGGGTTCGTCCCGTTATAGGCGACGCTTTTACTAAGGTCGCATTTTGATAGCGTTCTTCAATGGCAAATCGCGTTTCTGAAGGTTTACCTTGCTCACTGACTTTAACGATGCGTTCACCACTGGCCAGCTCATTTTTTAATAGAGGCGCTTGTACGACTTTTACATGAGATTGCCATTGTCCACGCACGAGTGCAAGATAATCTTTTTGTACGGTTTTAACACGAAGTTGTTCGTGTAAGTTGCGTAAGGCAGAACGTTTCTTCGCGACTAATAGAATGCCCGATGTATCTCTGTCTAAGCGATGAACCAATTCTAAAAAACGGGCTTCAGGACGTAATGCACGCAAGGCTTCAATTACGCCAAAATTCAAACCACTCCCGCCATGAACCGCAATGCCAGAAGGTTTGTTCAATACTAATAAACAGTCATCTTCAAAAATAATATGGCTTTCAAGGGAGGCGACTTTATTCAAGTTTTTAGAAATTGGGGCAGTATTTTTTTCAGAAACACGAACTGGTGGCACACGCACCACATCACCATTTTGCAATTTATATTCAGGTTTGATTCGTCCTTTGTTCACACGTACTTCACCTTTACGCAGAATGCGATAAATCAAACTTTTTGGCAAACCTTTTAATTTTGCCAATAAATAATTATCAATGCGTTGTCCTGCTTCATCCTCAGAAATCGTGAGCATTTTGACGGATTGATTGATGATTTTTTCTTGTTTTTCAGTCATTGAATCTGTCCTTTAAAAATTGGGCTGAATCATATCACAATATCCCTGGTGATAATAGCAAGAATACCTTGCTAATTTAGCCCTGAATGTGGATAATAGAGCGTCTTTCTGCGCCTAAAATTTGGCATTTAGAAAGCGATTTTGTATGTTGGTCAAAACTCAATGCAGCGAATGGCATAAGACATTGATAATCAACATATTTTTCTTGAGGGTTAACGCTTCCTTGCAATGCGTAATTAACACACCGCATTGTTTTACGAAAATTGTCTTAGATAACAATTGAGTATGCTATCAATGCACCCAGCAACACACAGTCGTGAGATTGACTGTTCGCGAGAAACACGAGGTCGATGGCTAAGGTCAGTAAATCTGTAAAGTGCGGTTAATTTTCAAGGTATTTTAGATAATTCAAACGAGAAATTGACAATGAAAAGAATGTTAATCAATGCGACTCAAAAAGAAGAGTTGCGCGTTGCGTTGGTCGATGGCCAACGTTTATTCGACTTGGATATTGAAAGTCCAGGTCATGAACAGAAAAAAGCCAATATTTACAAAGGGAAAATCACTCGCGTAGAGCCGAGTTTAGAAGCAGCCTTTGTGGATTATGGTGCAGAGCGCCATGGCTTCCTTCCTTTAAAAGAAATTGCCCGCGAATATTTCCCTGCTGATTATGTGTTCCAAGGTCGTCCAAATATCCGTGATATTTTGACCGAAGGCCAAGAAGTGATTGTTCAGGTGAATAAAGAAGAACGTGGCAATAAAGGCGCAGCCTTAACCACTTTTGTTTCCCTTGCGGGTAGTTATTTGGTGATCATGCCAAACAATCCGCGTGCAGGTGGCATCTCTCGCCGTATTGAAGGCGATGAACGTATCGAATTAAAAGAAGCATTGAGTTCTTTAGATGTACCAGAAGGCGTTGGTCTTATCGTGCGTACAGCGGGTGTGGGTAAATCACCAGAAGAATTACAATGGGACTTAAAAGTACTTTTACATCATTGGGAAGCGATCAAACAAGCTTCACAAAGCCGTCCGGCGCCGTTCTTAATTCACCAAGAAAGTGATGTGATCGTTCGTGCAATCCGTGATTACTTGCGTCGTGATATCGGTGAGATCTTAATTGATAGCCCGAAAGTATTTGAAAAAGCGAAAGCACACATCAAGCTTGTACGCCCAGATTTCATCAATCGTGTGAAACTGTATCAAGGCGAAGTGCCGCTATTTAGCCACTATCAAATTGAGTCACAAATTGAATCAGCCTTCCAACGTGAAGTGCGTTTACCTTCTGGTGGTTCGATTGTGATCGATGTGACAGAAGCGTTAACGGCGATCGATATCAACTCGGCGCGTTCAACTCGTGGTGGTGATATTGAAGAAACCGCATTAAATACCAACCTTGAAGCGGCGGATGAAATTGCTCGTCAATTACGTTTACGTGACTTAGGTGGTTTAGTGGTTATCGATTTCATCGATATGACACCTGTTCGTCACCAACGTGAAGTAGAAAACCGTATTCGTGATGCCGTTCGTCAAGACCGTGCACGTATTCAAATTAGCCGTATTTCTCGCTTCGGCTTGTTGGAAATGTCACGTCAGCGTTTAAGTCCATCATTAGGTGAGTCTTCTCACCATGTTTGCCCACGCTGTCAAGGTACGGGTAAAGTGCGTGATAACGAAAGTTTATCACTTTCTATCTTACGTTTAATCGAAGAAGAAGCGTTAAAAGAAAATACCAAACAAGTACACACTATCGTGCCTGTACAAATCGCGTCTTACTTACTTAATGAAAAACGTAAAGCCGTTCATAGCATTGAAAAACGTCATGATGTAGATATTATCGTGGTGCCAAATGAAGCGATGGAAACGCCACATTTCAGCGTATTCCGTGTTCGTGAAGGCGAAGAGCTAAATGAATTAAGCTATAACTTAACGAAATTCCATGATGCACAAGACGATACATTTGTACCAGAAGAGTCTCTTGTTTCTCGCAATATCGAAACGGCAGCAGTGACCTCAGAGCAAGTGATGGAAAGTGCAGCAGTATCTCTATCGATCCCAACGGCTGCACCAGCACCAGTTGAGCGTAAATCGGAAGAACCGTCATTGTTTGCTAAAATTGTTGCCGCAATTAAAGGTTTATTTGCTTCTGAACCAAAAGAAGAAGAGAAAAAACAAAATAACCGCAACAATCGTAATAGCAATCGTAATAATCGTCGTAATCAAGATCGTCGTAATACTCGTCGTTCTCGCAATAATGAAAACAACGATAACGCGAAAAATACAGATGAAGAAAATGCGCGTCCAACTCGCGAGCGTGTAAATAATCGTCGCAATCGTCGTAATGCGAATGAAGAAGTGACATCTGAAAGTGCGGTTAATTTTGCTAATGTTTCTGATGATAATCGTCAAGAAGAAAAAGCAGAGAAACCGGTAGCAGAGCGTCGTCAACGTCGTGATTTACGTAAACGTGTTCGTATTGATGACAATGCAACTGATGTAAACGAGAATGTTATTGAAGCGGTTGAAGTACCCGTTGTTGAGACTGTTCAAAATGAAGTGGTTGAAAACAATGTTGCTGATAATGCTGAAGATAAACCACGTCAAGAACGTCAGCGTCGTACTCCACGTCATTTACGTACATCGAATAATCAACGCCGTCGTCGTAATGAAGTGAAGTCACCAATGCCATTATTTGCGGCAGTTGTTTCGCCTGAATTAGCAAGCGGTAAAGTATGCATCGATTATTCTGCTGTGAATGCACCGAAAGAAAATAATTTCTTATCGGTGGATGAATTGCTTGAGCAAGAAAAAACGAAAAAAGGTGTGATTACGCCAGCAACAGGTATTGTCGTGGAAGAGAAATCAGTTGAAGCACAACCAGCGTTAGATTTCATTACTCAACCGGCAAATGAAGCGGTTCAACAGAAAGTGCAAGAATCATTAGAACGCTTGCATCATAAATCAGAACCTGTTGCTAAAGTTGCAACGACAGAAGTTGAACCACAAGAGAAAACAGAGTTTGTTCGCTCTTATGTGTTCACTGGTCGTGCAGGTACCATTTCAGCGGTACAACACACAAAAGCAGCGATGACATTAGCTAAAGCACCAGATGAAGAGTCCAAACCATTCCCAATTGTAGAATGGACGGAGTCTCGCTATTACTTTAACGGTAAAGGCGCCGCAGGCCATCATAGTGCAATTAGTCATATTTATTCTGAAGCGACACAAGCAAAAGCAGAGTAATATCTCAATAATAAAAGCGGAGCCAGTAGGTTCCGTTTTTTATTTTGTGTATTTTTAAAACATAGTGATTTAAAAGTAGTCAGTCAGATAATTTTTTTATTTTCTTGCTTGACGGGGTGGGGGAAAAAACGTATTATTCACCTCGCTTAAATCACGGAGGAATGGTCGAGTGGTTGAAGGCACCGGTCTTGAAAACCGGCGAGGGTTTACGCCCTCCCTGGGTTCGAATCCCAGTTCCTCCGCCATTTTCTCGGAAGTCGTAAGTTAAAAAGGTCTCTAAACTCAGTAACTTACGGCTTTTTTATTTGTGTCGAAA
>OGYN01002752.1_pt1 | contig 12568 bp, 9 predicted proteins | sample 1576551 | NCBI WGS metagenome assembly OGYN01 (sample SAMEA3541589, study PRJEB24748) | human gut metagenome | biome: human gut; feature: human-associated habitat; material: faeces | place: China | collected 2012 | reverse complement strand
AGTAAAAGTATTATTTCTGTTATAAACAACAGCAATAATACTGGGCATGCTGCTGGGGGACAACATCGGCACCACCGTCACGGCGGTGCTGGCATCGGTGGGGCAGAGCCGGGACGCCAAACGTCTGGCGGCGGCCCACGCCCTGTTCAACCTGTCCGGGGCGGCGGTGTGCTGGCTGCTGCTGCCCCAGTTCACCGCGCTGGTGCGGCTGGTCTCGCCCCACGGGCCGGAGAGCGCCGTGCTGGCCCGGCAGATCGCCAACGCCCACACCCTGTTCAATCTGGGCTGCACGGTGCTGTGGCTGCCCCTGACCCCTTGCATGGTGCGCATCGTGTGCATTCTATTGCCGGAAAAGCACGCCCCTGAGTTGAAATGAACGCCTTAAAATGGTATAATGACAGTGTATCGAACAATTTTGTGACGCTTTTGTTGCACAAACGATGAACGGACCCTTCTGTGGGCCTGCAGCGGTGTGCGGCTGCCAGGGCACAGAGCGAACCAAGAGGACGTGTTTACTATGAAGGATATCATCAACGGGTTGATCGAGCGGTTCCGCAGGCAGCATGTACAGGCCCGGCGCTATGTGGCCATGATGCTGGTGCTGGCCCTGCTCACCACCCTGTTCGTCAACTGGCAGCTCCATGGGGTGGGCATCTCCATGACTGCCGACTACCACTGCGGCTACGAGGAGCACCAGCACACGGCGGCCTGCTACGAAAAAGTGCTCACCTGCGGTTACGAGGAGGGCGAGCCGGAAACGCCCGTCACCTCTTCGGACAGCAGCGCCGATCCGGTGTCCGCCTACAGCGCGGCCGAGCCGGAAGAGCCGGAAGAGCCGGTGCAGACCGAGCCGGAGACCATCTGGGTGCCCCATGAGCACACCGATGCCTGCTACGAGGAGCACCGGGTGCTGACCTGCTATCAGGAAGAGCACGAGCACACCGACGACTGCTTTGACGAGTACGGTGCGCTCATCTGCGGCGAGTTCGAGCATATCCACGACGACAGCTGCTACACCACCGAGTATGAGCTGGTGTGCGGCCTGGACGAAGGCGAACTGGTGGAGGAACCCAACCCCGCCTATCAGGAAATGCCTGCCAGCCGCCCCGTGGTGGACTTGCCCCCTGAGCCGGCCGAGACCACCCCGGCCGAGCCGGTGCTGCATCACCACACCGACGCCTGCTACACCGAGGAGCTGGTGTGCACCATCCCGGAGCACCACCACACCGTGGAGTGCCTGGCCGATACCCAGGCCGACGTGGAGACTGCCGAGGAATGGCAGGCCGCGGCCAACGTGGCCCTGAACGGCAACTGGGCCGAGGACCTGCTCACCGTGGCAAAGTCCCAGCTGGACTACCAGCAGAGCGACAAGAACTTCAAGCTGGATGTGGAGGACCAGCAGGTGCTGCGCGGCTACTCCCGCTATGGTGCCTGGTACGGCAACCCCTACGGTACCTGGGACGTGATGTTCCTGTCCTACTGCCTGCACTTTGCGGGTGTGCCCCAGACGGTGGTGCCCCAGCGTGCGGGCGTGATGGCTCTGCACAGTGACCTGCGCGGCTCCCAGTGGCTCACCGACGCCGACGGCTCCACCGCAAGGCCCGGCGATATCGTCATCTACAACACCCTCACCACCGAGCAGGTGGCTGTGGACGAGAGCTCCTATGGCATCGCCCTGCTGGACCTGGACGAGGACCCCGACACCGCCGCCCAGATCACGGCTTCCGAGCCGCAGGTGGACACCCGCACCGTGACCACCGAGACGGTGGGCGTCGTGTCCGCCGTGGACCCCGACGCCGGGACCCTGACCGTGATCTCCGGCAACGTGGACGGCAAGGTGGCCGAGGTGCCCGCTGCCATGTCCGACGTGACCAGTGTCATCTCGGTGACCGGAGCCTATGCCGCCGAGACCACCGCTGTGGCCCCGGAGGCCCCGGCAGGCTCCCAGGAGGAACTGGACGGCAGCTATGCGCTGCTGGAAGATGAGGATGGCTTTGGGGCCACCGTGGAATGGGTGGGTGACGCCGACCCCTACGGCATCGCCCTGCTGGCTGCCGGGGACCCCTACGACCTGAAGACCTGGATCACGGCTGTCAATTATGAAAAGACGACCGACGGGAAAACATGGACGCCTATCGGCGCGGGCAACGTGACCGTGGAAAGCGGCACCCACGTCCGCGTTAACCTGAAGTATACCGTGACTGCCGGTGTGCTGACGCCCGACCACAATACCCTGACCTACCAGCTGCCCAAAGGCCTGCCCATGCCGGATGTGACGACGGGCAACATCGTGGATGAGTCCGACAAGGACGAGGCCGGCAATGCAAAGGTCGTGGGCAGCTTCACCGTTGACACCAACGGCACAGTGACCCTGACCTTTACGGACAGAAGGTTCATCGGTACCGACGACAAGGGTGGCCTGACATTCATCGGTACCTTCAAGGCCGCCGTTACGGCGAGCGCCGACAGCTTTGACGAAAACAAGAAGATCGAGTTCAAGGACGGTTGCACCCTGACCATCGAGAAGAAAACGGCAGATATAAAGATCAGCAAAGGGAGTGGGTCTCCGCTGATTACGAACCGTAAGGACGGCACCTTTGTAAATAATTACAAGGTGACGGTGGAGACCACCAACGGCACCAAAGACCCGGTGATCCTTACGGATACCCTGAACACGAATAGGAATGGCGAAAACCGTAGCGACTACCTGAAGGGCGGCAAATATCTGGAAGACTCCTTTAAACTTTACAAGGTGGATGCTTCGGGCACAAAAACGGAGATTGACGTCCCTACGCATGAACTGAAAACCGACGGCAACGGCAACCCCCAGGTGGTCCTTGCTCCGCTGCCTGCATTGGAGGCCGGAGAGAAGTACATCTGGAACTACGACGTTCAGCGGAACTATGCGGACTTTGACGAAATGCCCGGCGGCGTCGCTATCATCAACAACACGGCGCAAGCCGAGGCAGGGCTCAATGTAAAATATGGGGCTGACGCATGGTACACATGTAAAACCCAGCGTATTGAGAAGAAGGGCCAGTACGACCCCAAAACAGGCCACATCCAGTGGACGATCACTGTAAAGGTACCCCATTCTTTCCTGGGATCCTATCTCCTGCAGGGCTGCAAGATCACAGATGACTTGCCAGATAGTGTGAAAATCGTAGGGGATGTAAAGGTAGGCAACGATACGATATCGGCAGAGGAATTTCTGCAAAAGGGCTATACCATCCCGGCGGATTTCACGGGGACGGAGCTGACCATCACCTTTGAGACCACCACCCCCATCGGCGGCGGCTCGGTGACCAACACGGCACAGATCCTGACCAAGAGCGAACATATCTTTGAGGACTCGGCTACCGTGAACATCGGGAAGGGCGATTGGACCCTGAGCAAAAAACTCGCCGCCAGCGGCAAGAACCCCACCTGGAACATCACGGCCACCAACAAGGCCGGTGAGGCAGAGTTTACCCTGTGGGATGTGCTGAGTGACGCTGTGAATGATGCCGAGCAGACAACGAAAAACACCCACTATGCCTATGCGGCAGAGCTGGATGCTGCTATCAAGGCCAATCTGACCCTGACCATGCACGATAACACAACGCTGAGCTACCAGCAGGCGATCAACGCAGGCAACACGATCGAGATCACCTATTACAGCGGTATCGAGGGCGGCGGCATTGTAACGGCAAACGACCCCACCACCCACGTGTGCAGCTTTGCCATCAAGGTGACAGCCGGGAACCAGAATAACCCCGTGCGCAGCATCTCGGTGACCGGCATCCCCACCCACGAGGAGCGGGACGATGTGCCCACCGGTGAGGTGTGGATCTATAAGAACACCATCCATATCCAAGGCGTGAGCGGCGAGGCCTCGGACACCGATACCTACCGCAGCTACAAGCAGTTTGAAAAGGGCGTGGCCGCAAAGAGCAGCGGCGACGAGACCGGTTATCTGACCGGCAGCAACAGCTTCGAGCTGAGCGACCTCAGCGGCAACAACCTCCACTATCAGCTGGTGCTGCAGACCTCCGCCGATGATAGGGACGAGATCACGGTTACCGATACCCTGCCGGAAAACGTCGGCTTCAAGGTGGATAATGTCAAGATCGCGCTGGATGAGGGCGACTTTGTAAAGATCAAGGATAAAAATGTAGACTGGGCGACGGCAACGTATGACGAAACTACCCGGCAGCTCACCATTAAAATCAGAAACTACAACCAGTCGGGGCAGGAGGAACACCGCATCCGCATCCAGTATGAAGTGAGCGTGAGCGACGATCCCACCTGGAAGAACCCCTCGGTGGGCAAGCTGATCTACACCAACACCGCCACCTGGGGCGAGCTGACCCAGACCACCACCACCACCGTCACCCGCAAGGTGGAGCAGGTGAAAAAGACCGGCTGGCAGGACACCGGCAACGACCGGAAGCTGCACTATCAGGTGGTCATCAACCCGGCCCACGAGGATCTGTCGGCCGGGCAGAACAAAGCGGAGAAGATCGAGCTGTGGGATAACATCAGCACCACCAATGGTGCCATCGCCACCGGCGATATCAACTCGGTCAAGTTGTATTATTACGATTACGACGAAACAGTCGGCGTGACCCTCGGCCAGGAAGTGGATCGCGATCTTTACCGCATCCTGGAAGCGGACAAGAACGGCTGGCTCCATATGGAGATCCCCAATATGGCGGCCCTGATCCTTGTGTATGACTGCAATGTGAAGGATGGCAGCGCTGCCGACAGCTACCAGGTGAGCAACACCGTGACCCTGAGCAACGGCAGCGAATCCAGCGACAGCGGCATCACCTACAAGGTCAAGGCGGATGCAACGGCCACCACCGCACAGTTCGTGCTGCGCAAGAAGGACAGCTACTCCGGCGTGTCGCTGAAGGGCGCGGAGTTCACCATTTACCAGTACAACAAAGAGACTAGCGGGTGGACGAAGTGGAACGGCAACGGCAGCAGTACCCTGACCACGGACGAAAACGGTCAGGCCAGTCTGGCTGTGCTGGATAGTGAGGGCACTGCAAACTGCCTGAACCCGGACGTGCTGTATAAGCTCGTGGAGACCCAAGCGCCCACGGACTATCAGCTGGATGCCACCCCGCACTACCTGTTGTTCCGCAAGAACGCCAGCGCGGAGAACGAGCAGCAGGCCTTTGCGGCGGCTACGGGCGCACCCGGCACCACCCTGACCGTGGGCACCGAGACGGTGGACTTGAACCGCAATGTGCAGGTGGGCAGCGACGCCGGTACCACCACCGCTGAGTACAGCAACGTGTACAGCAAGCTGACCGTCAGAAAGCTCTGGCTGGACCAGGATACCAAAAAGCCGGTGGAACCGGCGGTGGACAGCATCCACATCGAGGTCTGGCGGTACACCGACAATGCCGAGGACGAAACGTTTTTTGCCGAAGCCGACCTGGACGCAGGTAACAACTGGACTGCCACCTGGTCCGGGACCGATCTGCCCCCGACAGACGAGAAGGGCAATGCGTACTACTACCTGGTGAAGGAAACGACCACCGGCAACTGGAACGTGTATATTGACAACAACGGCGTGCAGACCGGCAATATTACCATCCAGAACCGTGTTTACACCGGCTACGAGCTGCCGTCCACCGGCGGCATGGGCACGGCACCCTTCGGGGTGCTGGGCGGCGCACTGGCCGCTGCAGCAGCCCTGCTGCTGGCCCGCAAACGGAAACAGAACGAGGAGGAGTGAGCAGCCATGAAACAAAACAAAAACAACCGGTTTGCCGCTCTTCTGCTGGCGCTGTGCATGGCCGTGTGCTGTGCACTGCCCGCGCTGGCAGCCCCCGCGGCCAGCGCCAACATCGACCTGAGCCGCACCGGCAGCATGGACGTGACCCTGTACGACCACCAGAACGACGTCCCCCTGCGGGGCGGCGCACTCACCGTGTACAAGGTGGCGGACGTGGCCCGCACCAACGGCGACCTGCACTTTGTGTACACCGCCGACTTTACGGGCTGCGGCATCGCGCTGGGTGACCTGACGGACAGCACGCTGGCTTCCAGGCTGGAAGCCAAGCTGCCCGCCCGCGCCGCCGGCACCACCCATAAGATCAGCGAGCAGGGCATCGTCTCCTTTGACGCGCTGCCGCTGGGCCTGTACCTCGTGGTGCAGACCGAGAACTCCAAGGGCTACGAGGCCATCAATTCCTTCCTGGTGTCGCTGCCCATGGCGGACGAAAGCGGCTGGCTCTACACCGTGGACGCCACCCCCAAGGTGGGCGCGCCCACGCAGGAGGTGACCCCGCCTGAACCGGAAACTCCCAGCACGCCTTCGGAACCGGACAAACCGTCCAAGCCGGAGAAGCCCTCGGAACCGGACAAGCCCACCCAGCCCGGCACCCCGGATGAGCCGGACAACCCGGACATGCCGGTCAATCCCAACGACCCCAACCGCCCGGTGTCGCCCGGCAACCCGGACAACCCCGTGGCCCCCGGCACCCCGGATAACCCGGTGGCTCCGGGCCGCCCGGACGGCAATGCACTGCCCCAGAGCGGCCAGCTGAACTGGCCCATCCCGTTCATGGCCTGCAGCGGCGTGCTGCTGTTTGCCGTCGGCTGGGTGCTGGACCGGAAGGAGACGCTGGCATGAACACAAAGCAGAAGATCGGCCGCGCCTGCATGATCGTGGGCATCCTGCTCATTCTGGGCGCGCTGGCGCTGCTGGGCTATAACCAGTGGGACGCCAACCGCGCCGACAAGGCTTCGCAGGACGCCCTGGGCAAGCTGGAAGAGACCCTGACCGAGACCATGGAGGACAAGACGAAGGACGAAGAGCCGGTGGTCCAGCCGGAGCTGGACCCGGAGCAGGAGATGACCGTCACCGACATCGACGGCTGGGGCTACATCGGCTACCTGTCCATCCCGTCCATCGGGCTGGAACTGCCCGTGATGAGCGAGTGGAGCTACGCGGGCCTCAAGGTGGCCCCGGGCCGCTACTCCGGCTCCACCTACGCTGACAACATGGTGGTCTGCGCCCACAACTACGCCAAGCATTTCAGCCCCATCAAGTGGCTGGCCCTGGGCAGCGAGGTGTACTTTACCGACATGGACGGCCAGCGCTGGAGCTATGAGGTGTCCAACGTGGAGACCATCCAGCCCACGGATATCGAAAAAATGATCACGGCCAGCGACGAGGACGCCTGGGACCTGACCCTGTTCACCTGCACCACCGGCGGCCGTGCCCGCTGCGCCGTGCGCTGCACCCGCACCGGTTACCCGGTCTTGGAGACCAGCGCGGCAGGGCGGATCACGGAGTAAGCAGGACGATTTGGAATTGCCTCCGCTTTGCTCTGGCAATATCAGCGGAAAATTATTTTTAAAGATATGCAATCCCGGAAAATCTGCGGATTTTCCGGGATTGTTTTTTCACGGATGGGCGTTAAGGAAAGTGGCCTGTTCTCTGGAAGGCAAACGATTTAGAATGCCCTCCGCTTTGCTCTGGGCATAAATAGCGGAAAAATTATTTTAGATTTTGCAAATCCGGCAGGGCTGCGGCCCCGCTGGATTTGCTTTTTCACTGGAAGGGTCGTTACGGGAAGTGGCATCGGCTGCTGTTGGCCTGCGGCCAATGCGCAGCGGGAATAGGTGCTTTTACGGAACCCGCTCCCCTGCGGGGAGCTGTCGCGCAGCGACTGAGGGGCCTTTCAAATCGGCGGAAGCCGAAAATACGGTGAAAAGATCTTCACGCCGAATGGCGTGAATCTTCAGTATTTTCGGGTGGAGCCTACTTCTTTGGGGTCTGAAAGGGGCGAGCAGCCCCTTTCTTGCAACGACGACGACCGCTGCCTGCGGCAGAAACAGGGAGGAGTTGTTGGGGCCGTGGCCAGCAGGATGCAAGGCCCACTCAAGGGCCGTAGCATACGCTGGGAGCCACAACCCGTCCAGGGGAGAGGGGTGTCCAGAGGGAGAGAGGGGGGAGTCGAAACACCCCTCTCACCCTCTGGCCCAGCGGAGCGACCCCGGCGGCGATGCCGCTTGCAAAAGCCATCGGGCCTGCCCCACGCGATTGCACTCTGCATGAGAAACATTACAAAAAAGGCACCCGCCATGCGGATGCACAGCGGGTGCCTTGAAGGGCTCTGCGGGGGTGCTCAGTGGGTGGTGCCCATGTCCACAGCCAGGTCGGCGTCGTTCTTCACAACGGCCTCCACGGCCTTCTCCAGGCCGCGGGCGATCTGGTGCAGGTCCATGCTGGGGGTGCCCAGGGGCTTGTTGACCACCTGCTCCATGGCGTAAGGCACATGGATGAAGCCGCCCCGGATGTTGGGGTACTTCTTGTCGATGAGGTACAGCAGGGTGTACATCAGGTAGTTGCACACATAGGAGCCTGCGGTGTAGGACAGGGCGGAGGGGATGCCTGCATCCTTGATGCTCTGCACCATGGCCTTCACGGGCAGGGAAGTGAAGTAGGCGGTCTCGCCGTCCTCCTGGATGGTCACGTCGATGGGCTGATAACCGGCGTTGTCGGCGATGCGGCCGTCCATCAGGTTGATGGCCACCTTTTCCGGGGTGATGGCGGAGCGGCCGCCGGCCTGACCGATGCAGATGACCACATCGGGCTGGTTTGCCTGAATGGCAGCTTCCAGCACCTCACCGGCACGGATGAACTCGGTGGGCACTTCCTGCTTGACGATCTCGGCACCGGCGATGGTGTCGGGCAACAGCTTTACCGCCTCAAAAGCGGGGTTGACGGCCTCGCCGCCAAAGGGGTCGAAACCAGTGAGCAGAATTTTCATAGTAAAAAGCCTCGATTCTCAGATATAAATGGACGGCTCCAGAACGGTGAGCTGTCCGTGATCCATGATCATGCGGTTGTCCACATAGATGCAGGGAGCGTGGGTGACCAGATCGTAATGGCCGGAAGCATCCTGCACACCGCCCAGCGCAATGTTGCGCCCGAACCCGATGTGGAAGGTGCCATAGGTGGATTCGTCCTCGATGTAGCAGTTGCCTGCACAGCGGGAGTGGGTGTTGAGCCCGATGCCAAACTCCGCCGCCACCACCATGTTCTCCGGGTCGTGGAAGCGGGCCAGAAACTGCTTGAGCCGCCTGCCGCTGGCATTGTCCTCGATCTCCACGATGCGGCCGCCGCGCAGCTCCACCCGCACGGGGCTGTCCACGATGCCGATATAGCCCATGGAGCCGTCCAGGATCAGGGTGCCGTTGGTGTCGCTCTCCACCGGTGCCACATACACTTCCACGCTGGCAGAGGACAGGCCCTTGCCGTCGTGGCAGCAGCCGTTGAAGAAGCCGGGCACACGCCCCTCGATGTTGAAATCCAGGTTCGTGCCAAGCTCCGTGGTCACATGGATGTGTCTGGCGTTCTGGTAGCAGGCCATGATGATGCTGGCCATGATCCTGCTTTTGGGCAGGCTCATGTTCAGGAAGTCGTAGCTCAGCAGTGACTGCCCGTTGCTGGTGCTCAGCGGCAGCGACAAAAACCGGTTGCGGCGGGCAATGACCCGCTTGACGGCCCGTGTGGTGATGAGGGAATACTCGGCAGCACCGATCACGGCGTTGTAGGGGTCAAAGACGTCCTCGCGGTCATCGAAATACTGGCCCACCTGCTCGTGCAGGTCGTCCAGCATCAGCACATCTGCCACGCTGCCCACCGCCTGTGCGGCTTGCTGCATGGCTGCCACCTCGACAGCATACTTCTGGCTGGATACGATCAAGATGCGTTCGCCTGCACGGAGCCGGACCCAGTCGCGAATAATGATATCGGCTCCGTGCTGAATTGCTTGTTCCATTGAATCACTCAATCTAACAAAAAAATCACTTCAGGAGGATCATCATCACGATCTGGACCACCATCATGATGATGGCGACAGGAACCTGATTCTTGATGACGCCCATGGGCTTCTTCATATCCAGCAGTGCCACGGGCACGGTGTTGAAGTTTGCAGCCATGGGGGTGCACAGGGTGCCGCAGAAGCCGCAGGTCAAAGCCAGCATGCCGATGACCACCGGGTTTGCGCCGTGGGCCAGCACGAACGGGTAGCCGATGCCCACGGTCATCACAGTGATGGCGGCGTAGGCGTTGCCCATGATCATGGTGAACAGCATCATGCCGATGGCGTACACCACGATACCGGCGTTCACATTGCCCTCGGGGATGATGTGGCTGACCAGGTCAGAGATCACATCGCCGACACCGGCAGCGGTGAAGACGGAGCCAAGGCAGGCCAGCAGCATGGGCAGCATGGACAGGGGGCCCACGGTGGACAGCATGCGCTCGGAATCGTTCAGGAAGGTGGAGGGCTTGTTGTCGCGGTTCATGATCATCAGCAGGATGATGGCCACGAGAACGCCCAGAGCCACGCCGTTCAGGGCGGACAGGCCGATGCCCATGCCGGTGATGGCGCAGATGACGGCCAGCATGCCGATGCTCAGGGTGGGGACAAAGATCTTCATGCCGATTTTCTCATAGGTAGCCTCGGTCTCGGCCTTGGTGGCAGCAGAGACAGCGCCCTTCTTGACCTTCTTGAGGATGGCGGGGATGCACATCACCACCACCAGGATGCCGCTCACCAGAGCGGGCAGCCAGCGGCCCAGGGCAAGCACGACGCCCAGCACGGCCCAGAAGATAAAGGTGCCCATGGGTTCCGGGTTCTCCTTATCCTTCAGGTTCTTCACGCCGCAGTAGATGCACAGCAGGCCGATGATAAAGTAGATGATCTCCATCACCTTGGTGGACAGGCTGTAATCAGCACTCATAAAAAAGCTCATTCTTCTGTCCTCCCTTACTTATAGTACTTCTGGATCATCTTGCGATCCTTGATCACATAGAATACGATGGCGACCACAGTGGCAATGATGCACACGGGGATCTCGATGGCAGCCAGCTGGGCCAGCTCCACCTCGATGCCCAGGCCGGCCAAAGTGCTCTGCACCAGCAGGCCGCCAGAGCCGCCCACGAACAGGACCTGACCGAAGAACCAGGTGATGTTCTCCATGCCGGAAGCCATACCCTTCAGCTCCTCGACATGCTCCTCATTGGGCTCATAGCCCTGTGCCACAATGGCACCTTCGGCCATGGGCATGATGACGGGGCGCACGAAACCGGCCACGCCGCCAAAGCCCACGTTGAAGGCTGCAAAGACCGAGCGCATCACGCCGTAGATGCCGATGACCAGGCCGGAGGTGGCACCCTTGAACTTGCCGATCAGGGCAGCGGCTGCTTCACGCAGGCCGTTGCGCTCCAGCGTGCCGGTGACCAGCATCACGATGATGAAGATGGCCATGCTGCGGTTTGCCACAAAGGTGCTGCCCAGCGTTTCCAGCAGGGTGACCGGGCCCAGACCGCCAACCAGTGCAGTCACAACGGCTGCCACCAGAATGACCAGAATGGAGTCCAGCTTCAGTGCAAAGCCAGCGATGACGATGACAATGCCGAGTAGTTTTAGTAGTTCCATAATTGCCTTCCTTTATACTTATATTTTCCCGGCATCGTACCGCGCCCCGGCAGCCTGTGGGTCAGAGGGCCGCAGGGGAAAAGCCGTGTGCCGAAAAGACGAGAAGGGGGAAGAGCCTGCTCAGAGGCGGACGAAAGCCGCCAGCAGAGCCGAGAATGCGGCCGCCGTGATCCACAGCGGGACAAGGCGGCGGCGCAGGTGGGCGGCGATGTCGCACTGCTCCAGCACACCGGAGGCCTTGAGGGGCACCACGGTGGTGGAAGCGGGCACGGCGGCCTCGCTGCCATAAGGATTTGAAGAGGTGAACTCGCCGGTGCCGTCCTTGGCCGGGCAGGCGTACACGCCGTACCAGGAAGCCAGGATGCCGCCCTTCCCGGCGGCGGCCTTCTGCACCCGTACCCGCTGCACGGTCAGTGCCTCGGCCCTGCGCTCCTCCACCATCAGGTTGACGCGCATCATGTTCACAAGGTTCAGCACCGAGGACACGGCGATGAGCAGATCAAAGACCAGTACCAGAATGAGCAGCGGGTGCATGGGCAGTTCCCTCCAAAAGCGGTGCCGCAGCCCGCAGGCGGTGCAACACCTTATAAAGTTAAGTTCATTATATCATAAAACCATCACAAAAGTAAATGAATCGCCCCAGATTTGCGTTTGCAAAGAAAAATAAAAAATCCCCCGTTTCCCGGAGGAAACAGGGGAGGGGACTGCCTTGCGGCAGCAATTACTTGTTCTGGATGTACTCGTGGATGGCCTTGGCGGCTGCCTTGCCGGCACCCATGGCCTTGATGACGGTGGCGGCACCGGTCACGGCATCGCCGCCGGCGTACACGCCGTCACGGCTGGTCTTGCCGTCGTCGCCGTCGGTGACGATGCAGCCGTGCTTGTTGGTCTCCAGACCCGGGGTGGTGGAGCGGATCAGCGGGTTGGGGCTGGTGCCCAGGCTCATGATCACGGTGTCCACATCCAGCTCAAACTCGCTGCCCTTCTTCTCGATGGGGCGGCGGCGGCCGGAAGCATCGGGCTCGCCCAGCTCCATCTCCACGCAGGTGATGGACTGGACGAAGCCTTCGTCGTTGGCGTGGATCTCCACGGGGTTGCACAGGGTCTTGAAG
>OGYN01002750.1_pt1 | contig 12570 bp, 10 predicted proteins | sample 1576551 | NCBI WGS metagenome assembly OGYN01 (sample SAMEA3541589, study PRJEB24748) | human gut metagenome | biome: human gut; feature: human-associated habitat; material: faeces | place: China | collected 2012 | reverse complement strand
AGTAAGAGATAAATAAAAAATATCAGAAAATATTTCCTGATATTTTTTTCAGTTCAAAAGAAATAATTTACTAGAAAGATTAGTTTTATATCAAAAGAATTTTAGGCTCAAACCATAGTAAAAAATGCAAATAGAATAAAAAATAATATAAAAAATAAAAAAATTTTACGAATTTTTTTAGTACAAGCAACATATAATATATAAGACCAAGAATTACCAAGGCTTACGGAAAATGGTAACACAAAAATCGAAAATTTGACAAAATAATATAAAACGTGTATAATAAGAATGTCGTCAAAAGGAGGAAAAATGATTTTTATGGATAAAAAAGATGAAGCATCTATCTCTATCATGAAGATTATTGGAATAAGTCTTATATTTATATTGATATTTGGAGTAACTGTAATGGCTACGGAAATAGACATTAGAAGTGTACAAATAACAATGGCAAATGGATACACAATGACAGTAGTAACAACCAAAACAAGTGTAGAGGAAATATTAGAAGACAATAATATTGTAGTAGAAGATGATGAAAGAGTTACACCAAGCTTAGATGATGAAATAACAGACAGTAATAAAATAGTAATTACAAGCAAATCAGAACAAGAAGTACAAATTGCAAAATTATCAGAAAGTGGAGTAGAAACATCATTAGATGAAATATTAAAAAGCTATTCGCCAATAATCGAAAAAATAGTAGTAGAGCAAGAGACAATACCATATGAAACAATTACCAAAGATGCAGCACAAGGTTCAGAAGACACAAAAAATAAAGTAATACAACAGGGAGAAGACGGAATAAAAGAAATAACTTATAAAGTAAAATATCAAAATGAAGAAGAGATAGAAAAAATAAAATTATCAGAAACAGTAGTAAAAGAACCAGTAAACAAAATAGTTCAAATACAAAAAAACATAACATCAAGAGCTGGAAGTACAATAGCAAAAACAAATGTAAATACAAACACAACAAATGCAAGTACAACAACAGGAACAACAAAAATCTTCAAAGTAACAGCATATTGTTCATGTGCAAAATGTTGTGGAAAAGTAACAGGAAGAACAGCATCAGGTACACATGCAACGGCAGGTCAAACAGTAGCAGCATCAGGACAATTTGCATTTGGAACAAAACTAATAATAAATGGTCAAGAATATACTGTAGAAGATAGAGGTGGAGCAATCCAAGGAAATAGAATAGATATATATATGAATTCACATGCAGAAGCATTGGCATGGGGAGTAAAATATTTACCTGTTCAAGTAATTGAATAAAATAATTAATAAGGAAGACAGAAAAAAGTTCTTCCTTATTTTATTGAAAAAAAAAAACAAACATGTTATAATAAAATAGCCAAGAAATATGAGAAAAAACAGGAGGAAACATGAATCAAAAAAATATAAGAAATTTTAGTATAATTGCACATATAGACCACGGAAAATCAACACTAGCAGACAGGTTGATAGAAAAAACAGGGGTACTTTCACAAAGAGAGATGGAAGAACAAGTATTAGACAATATGGATATAGAACGTGAAAGAGGAATAACAATAAAATCACAAGCAGTTAGAATGAAATACAAAGCAAAAGATGGACAAGAATATACATTCAATTTAATAGATACGCCAGGACATGTAGACTTTAATTATGAAGTATCAAGAAGTTTAGCTGCATGTGATGGTGCAATACTTGTAGTAGATGCAAGCCAAGGAGTAGAAGCACAAACATTGGCAAATGTATATTTAGCAATAGAAAATGATTTAGAGATATTACCTGTAATAAACAAAATAGACTTGCCAAATGCAAGACCAGAAGAAGTAAAGCACGAAATAGAAGACATAATAGGAATTCCTGCAATGGATGCACCATGTATATCTGCAAAATCAGGACTAAATGTAGAAGAAGTATTAGAAAGAATAGTAACAGACTTACCAGCACCAAAAGGTGACGAAAATGCTAAAACAAAATGTTTAATATTTGATTCATACTATGATAATTACAAAGGTGCGGTAGCATATGTAAGAGTTGTAGATGGAAAAGTAAAAGTAGGTGACGAAATAAAACTAATGGCAACAGGAAAAACATTCACAGTTGCAGAAGTTGGATATTTTGCACCAGGACAATATATGCCAGTTCAAGAAATACAAGCAGGAGAAGTTGGATATATTGCAGCAAGCATAAAAAGTTTAACTGACATACATGTAGGAGATACAATAACAATCAAAGAAAATCCTGCGGAAGAGCCACTTCCAGGATACAAAAAAGTAACACCAATGGTATATTGTGGATTATATCCAATAGATGGAAGCGAATATGAAAATTTAAAAATAGCATTAGAAAAACTACAATTAAATGATGCTGCATTAGAATATGAACCAGAAACTTCAGCAGCATTAGGCTTTGGATTTAGATGTGGATTTTTAGGTTTATTACATTTAGAAATAATAGAAGAACGACTTGACAGAGAATTTGATTTAGGATTGATAACAACAGCTCCATCAGTAATCTACAAAGTTCACAAAACTTCTGGAGAAATATTAGACATATATAATCCGGTAGATTTACCACCACAAGCAGAAATAGCGTACATGGAAGAACCAATAGTTACTGCAAATATAATGACACCTAAAGAATATGTAGGAAACATAATGGATATATGCCAAAACAGAAGAGGAACATTTATTGACATGAAATATCTTGATGACACTAGAGTTACACTAATATATGACATACCACTTAATGAAATAATATATGACTTTTTTGATACATTAAAATCTAGAACAAAAGGATATGCATCATTTGATTATGAATTCAAAGAATATAGAGAATCAAAACTAGTAAAATTAGATATTCACGTAAATGGTGAACCGGTTGATGCATTATCATTTATAGTTTTTAAAGACAATGCATATACAAGAGGCAAAAAAATGGTAGAAAAATTAAAAGAAGTAATACCAAGACAATTATTTGCAATACCACTACAAGCAGTGGTTGGAGGAACAATAATTGCAAGAGAAACTATATCAGCAATGAGAAAAGATGTATTAGCAAAATGTTATGGTGGAGATATTACAAGAAAGAAAAAATTACTTGAAAAACAAAAAAGAGGAAAAAAGAGAATGAGACAAATAGGAAATGTAGAAATGCCACAAGAAGCATTTTTATCAGTACTAAAATTAGATGAGGAATAAAAGAAAGGAGAAATTATGAGGGCTAATAGAGTAGAAAGAAGAGAACATGAAAGAAGAAAAGGACAAGATAGAAGAAATTCAGTAGATAGAAGAAAAAATAAAAGAGAAACACCTGAAAGAAGAGGTGAAGAAAGAAGAAAAGAAATAAGAAGAGAAGAAGACAGAGAAGAAAAAAGATTTGATGATCAAATAGAAGGAAGAAACTCAGTATTAGAATTATTAGAAAGTGGAAAAGATATCAATAAAATATATGTAACAAGAGGAGAAAAACATGGTTCTATAAATAAAATTCTTGGAATAGCAAAAGAAAGAAGAATAATAGTTGTAGAAAAAGATAAAAGACAAATGGATGAAATGGCACAAGAAGACAATTATCAAGGTGTAATAGCAATCGTACCACCATTTGAATATGTAGAAATTCAAGATATTTTACAAAATGCAGCAGAAAAAAATGAAGATCCATTTGTATTAATACTAGATGGAATAGAAGATCCACATAATTTAGGGTCAATAATAAGAACCGCAGAAACAGCAGGAGTACATGGAATAATAATTCCAAAAAGAAGAGCTGTATCAGTAAACAGCACTGTAAATAAAGCTTCAGCTGGAGCAGTAGAACACATGAAAATAGCAAGAGTAACAAACATAACAGATGCAATAGATGAACTAAAAAGAGTTGGACTATGGATATGTGGAACAGATATAAATGCAGAAAAATACTACTATAACCAAGATTTAACAGGACCACTAGGAATTGTTATAGGAAATGAAGGAAAAGGAATAAGCGAAAAAGTAAAGAAGAATTGCGATTTTAATGTTAAAATTCCAATGAAGGGGAAAATAACATCATTAAACGCATCAGTTTCAACAGGAATAATAGTATATGAATCAGTAAAACAAAGAATTGCTCAAAGCGCAAAGATGAGCAAGTAAGGAGTAGTAAATGAAAAGTAAAAAAATATTAATAATTACATTAATTATAATTTTAGTATTAGCTGTAGCTGGTACAGTATTCGCATATTTGTTTATAGCAACAGATACATTTAAAGGCGATAAAGAATTATTTGCAAAATATATATCACAAAATTCAGAAACTCTTGAAAAATTTACAGATTTACAAACTAAAAAAGTATACGAAGGATTAAAAGATGAGGAGAAATATGAATCAGATACTGAAATTAAAGCCACATATTCAGAAGGTGGGGAAGTATCAAATCCAATAAATAATTTATCTGCAAAAATAAATATACAAAAAGATAATACAGAAGATTATTTCTATGCAGATGGACAAATTTTATATGGAAATGAAAAATATTTAGAAGCGGAAGCAATAAAAGACCAAGAAGCATATGGTGTTAGATTTACAGACATTGTAAAACAATTTGTTACAGTAAAAAATGATAGTAAATTAGGTGAAGTTGCTAAAGACCTTGGAACAGATAGTGTAACATTAGAAAAAATCATGGATGTAATTGATGGAAAAGAAAATGCAACAGAAGAGATTATATCTAAAGAAGATGTACAAAAAATAAAAGATAAGTATATGAATATAATTACTAACGCAGTATCTAATGGTACATTTTCAAGTAATAAAGATGCAAAAATAACATACAATAATAATACTGTTTCAGCAAAAGCATATACAGTTTCTTTAACAAGTGAACAAGTTGAAGGAATGATAGTAGAGATTTTAAATAATTTAAAAGAAGAAGATAAGATAGGTGAGAAATATCAAGATAAAATTAATGATATTATCAGCAATATAACAGATGAAAAAGAAATACCAGCAGTAAAAATAACTGTGTATGAGCAAAACAAAAAAACGATTAGAACAGCAATAGAAATTACAAGTTTAGCTAAAATAACAGTTGAAAATACGGACGAAAATAATGAGCTAAAAACTAAAATACAAATTTCAGGCATAAGTACTGAAACAACAGAAGAATATAATATTGAAATAACAAAGAAAACTGATGAAAATCAAGAAAATGTAGAAGCGGTATTAAGTGTAACAAATGGTGATGATACATATCAAGCTGGAATTTCAAATACTTTAAAGAATTCTGATTCTGAAATACAGATTAAAACTATATTTGAATATAAAAAAGATATTCTAACTGCTGCGTTAAACCTAAACAATAATATAATATTAGGAGATAGTTTTGAAAAGAAACAGACATTAGCAAATAATAATTATGTCCTAAATGATGCCCCAGCAGAATCAAGACAAAAAGTAATAACACAATTAAAACAAGTGGTTCCAGAAAAGATGACAACTAGAATGGGGTTATTGATGGAAGCAATAGGGTTAAAACAAAATAATGTGACGGAAACTGAAAAACCAGAAAGTGAAATGACACAAGTTGATATAAATAAATTTAATGCGAAATTTGAGTTCTTCACAGGAGATGAGGTTACACCTGAAAACGTAAAAACATTGATTGGAATTGCAAAAGAAAATTTAGGAAGCTATGAAATTAATATAGTAGAAGATTCACAGAACTCAGGAAATACTACAACTACTGACCCAGAAAAAATTAAATATAGTATAAAATTGAAAATAGAAAAAGGAAAAACTAATGAAGATGGGACAAACCAAATTTTGGCGAAAATAAGTGATAAGAAAAAATACAAAGTTTCAATATTCTATAAAGAACAAAACAACATGATTGATTATATAACAATAGATGAAGCAGCTAAATAAAAATAGGAAAGGAGGAACATATGAATCAAATACTTGTAACTGAAAAAATATATGTAACACCAGAATTAAAAAGAAAAAAGAAGATGTACAAAATACTTTTTGTGATTTCAATACTTCTTATAATAGCTTTATTTGCTGCTTATATTTATGCAGAATATGATAGAAATAAACAAGCTGGAATTTCTGGAGATATATTGTCATTTTTAAATAAGAAAAATGATACAACAACAATTGGTGCAAGTGAAAATGCTTTAGTAGTTAAAATTACTCAAGAAGTTGCGCAAGAAGCAGAGGAAGAAAACGAAAACATAAATCAAAGTTCTCAGCTAAAAATGGCAACTGCAACATCCAAATATGTTGCTCCTAATGGTAAAGAATATGACACAATAGGTATTGTAAAAATTCCTAAAATAAATATAAGTTATCCGATTTTAGCACAAACGACAAATGTAGAATTGATGAAAGTAGCGCCTTATAAATTCTGGGGTGCAAATCCAAATGAGGTAGGAAATTTTTGTGTTATAGGACACAATTATAGAAGAAAAGGTGTATTCTTTAGTGATGTTCCTTCACTTAATGTTGGAGATATAGTAGAAATACAAGATTTAAGTCAAAGAACAGTAGAATATGAAGTATATGATTTACATACTGTAAGCCCAAATGACAGGTCTGATACAACGCAATATACTAATGGCAAAAGAGAAGTTACATTAATAACTTGTACAGATGATGCTAAACAAAGAGTTATTGTAAAATGTACTGAAAAAAAATAACCAAAAACATTCTTCTTTCATAATATGTAGAAAGGTATTATGAAAGGGGATTTTTTTATGGCAAAAATATTGATATATAATCAAAATACTAATAGAATGGAAACATTTTTTAGAGGCGAGAATGAAGCAATGCCATATAACACATATGGAACATTAAAAGTGAAAGAATTTAGAGGTTCAAGTAAAAGTAATATACTTTGGACAGATTTACGTACTATGCAAGCTTGGAATAGCCAAAGATATTTATATGGTGGTCCAATACCAGTTGGTTTTGCATTCAAAAGGTCATATGAAGGTGGACATGGAAGCCAGAGTCAACATTATGCAGGAACTGCATTTGATGTAGGTCAAGGGTGGACGAATGCACAAAGAAGTGTTTTAAGAAGAAGTGCACAGAATTCTGGTATATGGTCTTATGTAGAACCAGTATCTTTGTCACCAACTTGGGTACATTTTGATAAAAGATTTGGAACTCCAGCTTGTAGTTCTGGAGGATATCCACTAATCAGACAAGGGAGTAGAGGAAATTATGTGTGCATAGCACAAGATGATTTAAATACACTAGGATATAGAACAGGCGGACTTGATGGAGTATATGGAGCTCAAACAGTAGATGCAGTAAAAAGATACCAAGCATCAAGAGGATTAGCATCAGATGGAATTGTTGGATGTAATACATGGAGATCTTTACAAGAAAATGTTGTAGGAGCTGGAAAAACCAGCACAACAATCAACTAAATAATAAAAAAAGAAAAAAATTTTTAAATTTTTGAAAAAATTTAAAAAAAGGTATTGACAATAGTAAAAAAACATAGTATACTTAGTCTTGTCGAAAGACATGGTCGCTTAGCTCAGCTGGGAGAGCATCTGCCTTACAAGCAGAGGGTCATAGGTTCGAGCCCTATAGCGACCACCATGTTTTACGGCCTGGTAGTTCAGTTGGTTAGAACGCTAGCCTGTCACGCTAGAGGTCGACGGTTCGAGCCCGTTCCAGGTCGCCATTTTTTTGTTAATTTGTAAACGTATACAAAATGCCTCGATAGCTCAGTTGGTAGAGCAAGGGACTGAAAATCCCTGTGTCACTGGTTCGATTCCCGTTCGAGGCACCAAATTTTACCTATAAGCTATATAAGCTTATGTTTTTTTGCATAATAAATAATAAATAAGGTTAAAGAAAAAATAAAGTCAAAAAATTAAAAAAATAGCAAGAATTTCCTTGCTATTTTTTTTATTCTAGTGTATGATATAGGGGTAGAAAATATATGAACCAAGTGAAAGGAAAGGAAATGCGGTATGAAGAGAATAGTTGCAATTGTTGTATTACTAATGATGATAGTAATATTTGGATGTAACCAAGTATATGCAGCAGAAAATATAATTGACCAACAAAACGAAAGTCAATTAATAAAAATTAAAGAAAATTCGACAAAAACATTAGAAGAATATAAACAAAAATATGGTTCAGATGCATATGGATTAACAGCATATGTTTTGAACATAATAAGAATATACAGTATACCATTATGTTTTCTTGGAATTGCAGTAAGTGCAATATATCAATATGTGATAGGAATAAGAAAACTAGACACGCAGGAAAAAGGTTTAGTAATGATGATATCATTCGTAACTATATTAGTAATATGCCAGATTTTACCTCTTGCATTTGCAATAGTAGTAAAATTTGGAAGGGGGTAACAAATGAAAGTTTTATTTGCAGTAAGTAATGAAAGTACATCACAAGCAATAATTAAAAAATATCAAACAGAATATAAACAAATAATATCATATAAAAATGTTTATTACTTTAATGCAATATTAAAAGAATTACAAAGAGATAAAACATATGACAGAATAGTAATAAGCGAAGACTTGGAACAGTATGTAAATACTGATTATGAACAAATGGATAAGTTTTTATTTGATAGATTAGACAGTATTAGTGATGAAGCATCAAATTCAAAAGGAGAAAACATTCCAATAATATTAATATGTACAGAAAGAAGAAATAAATCTGAACAAATATTAGTAAAACTATTTGGAATAGGGATATATGATGCTTTATTAGGAAATGATAGAAGTGCAAGTGAAGTATGTAAATTAATAAAAAGACCACGTTCAAAAAAGGATGCAAAAATTTATTATAAGATAGATACAGAAGATGTAACATATGAAAAAGATGATGAAAATGATGTAAGTGAATTAGAAATTCAAAACATATTAGCACATTATAAAAGAATAGGAAATGACGAGGCAAAATATGTAGAGAGTTTTGATAGCATTGCAAGTCAATATAATGATGCACAATTAAAAGTAATAAGTAAATGCTTACCATCAAATGTACGAGCAGTTCTTGAAGTGAAATCACCAAAATATCAACAAATAAATTCATATACGAATAAAATTTCTAATCAAGTAAGGGTTGAGAAAAGAGAAGAAAAACTTGGAACAAGTGAAATACTATTAAAAAATAGTAGAATTAAGAAACCAAGTGAACCTGTTGTTATACCATCTGCAATAGGGGAAAATAAGAGAAAAATTCTTGTGAGACAACACCATAATGTTGAACCAATCGAAGTAATGGCTACAAACAAAGTAATGAAACAAGATAACATACAAGGAGAATCAGAAAATTATATAGGAGAAAATGAAAATATATCAATACCAGAGGAAGTTCCACAACCAGTAAAACGTGGGAGAGGAAGACCAAGAAAAAATGCTGTAGTAGAACCAAATGTTGACCAACCTAAAAGAAAAAGAGGAAGACCAAGGAAAAATGCAGAAGAAAATGATATAATTCAAGAAATGCAAAAACCAGAACAAGAAGAGGAAGCAATATTACCAGGATTTGAAAATGAGGAAGAAGAAACAATATTGCCAGGATTTGAAGATACTACTGAAGAAACAGTAGAAATGCCGGCTTTTGAAGAAGATGAAGAAGAAACAGTATTGCCTGGATTTAAAAATAGTGAGGAAGAAAACGAGGAAGAGGAAGAAGTAACGCTTCCAGGATTCGAGGACAATACAAAGATGGAAGAGCAATATACAAATGTATTGAACAATTTAAGAAATTCAAATGAACAAGAAAATAATAGTAATATGCCAATAGAACTTAATGAAAAAGAAGAAGAGCAATATCCTGAACTAGATATAAATAGCATCATTAAGCCAAATCAAAAATTAGTTGCATTTTTGGGAACTAGTAAAAATGGTACATCATTTTTAGTTAATAATGTAGCAGAAATATTAGTTGCAAATGGAATAAATACAGCAATATTAGATTTGACACATAATAGGAATGCATATTATATTTATACAAAAAATGAAGATGATTTAAGAGAACAGTCCAATTATATAATGAACAACTTAAAAGCTGGTAGAGCAAATGGTATTCAAGAAAGCAAAAATTTAACTGTATATACATCACCATTTGAAGATGATGAAAATTTAAAAGCAGTAGAACCAATATTAGAAACTTTATTACAAATGCATACAGTTGTTTTAATGGATTGTGATTTTACTACACCTATGAGATATTTCAAATATGCACAAGAAATATATTTGGTACAATCAATGGATATATTAACAATCCAACCACTTACAGCATTTTTAAGACAATTAAGTGATAAAGGAATGTTTGAAGAATCAAAAGCAAGAGTTGTATTAAATAAATTTATTAGAACGAAAGAAATAAGAGAAGAAATACTTATAGGAGGAATTTCAATATATAATGATGCTGCTATGACAGTTAGAAAAGAACTATTTGATAGAAGAAATGTAAAACATATAACAATACCATTTGATTTGAAATCATATTTAAGATATTTAGATGGGTTAGTAACATGTGATATATCATTAAAAGGCTATACAAAGGACTTTTTACAAAGTTTAAAAAATTTAGCTGGTATGGTATATGGAATAGGAAATACTAAAAAAGAAAAATATACACCACCATCAATCAGAAATAATAGTATCAACAATAATGGATTTTCAACCAAAATGAATAACACGTTAGACCAAATGAAAAGAAATTATTAGTAACGGAGGGGGATAAAAGTTGATTTTTATAGTTGGAATATTAGTTGCAATTATAATTGTATTACTAATTTATAATATAACGATACACACAAAAATACAACAATTTAATAATTTAAGTAGACAAGCTAATAATTTAAAAGTACTACAGGACTTTTTAAGTACAATAGGAGAATGTTCCTCTGTTGATGAAAAAATCCAAAAAATAAATAATATATTGATTGAGAAATATGAAATAAAATATTCAACAATTGTAGTATTTAATGGAGCTGAATACGAAGTGAAAGCATCAAATGTTGATCCAAAACATTGGAAAACATTAAGTAAACTTCAAGATGTTCCAATATTTAAAGATAGTATAGCAACAGCAACACCTAAATATGTTACTGTAAATAATGATAATGAAAGATTACCATATCAAGAAATGGAATTTGGAAGAGCAAAATCAGCTATATTTTTCCCAATATATATTGAAAATGTATATATAGGATATTGGATAATAGAAAGTGGAGTTCCACATGATTTTGATAATATAGATACTACAATATTTGAAGTAGTAAAAGAAAATATAGTATCTGTATTAAGAACAGTTGTGCATCAAAAAACACTAGAATCAATCGTAAGAAAAGATTTATTTACTGGATTATATTCAGAAGAATATTTATATGGGGAAGGAAAAAAAGTTATAGACAAATATACAACATCAACTGTTTGTATGTATAGAATAACAAATATAGAAGAAATAAATGATAAATATTCAAGAAAATTGGGAAATCAAGTAATAATAGAAACTAGTGATTTTATAAGAAAGAGTATATCAAATGATTATATATATATTAGATATATGGGACCAAAATTTGTAATAGTATTTTCAGGTGTAGACATTGATTCTGTAACAACATTTATTACAGACATGAAAAATGGGACAGAAGAATTAGAAATATCATTACCAGTAGATAATGAAGTAGAAGAAGTTGAAATGGAAGCCGTAGATAGAAAAAATAAGAAAAAAAATAAAAAAGAGCAAGAACCACAAGTAGTAAAAGCTAAACTTAATTTTGTATTAACAACATATTATAAAGGCACAGGAATGGAAGAAGTATTGAAAAAATTAGAGCAATATGTAGATAATTGTGACAAAAGTGAAAATGACATTACATTTATTTAGTTAATCAGAAGGAGGTAAAGTAATTATGGATTTTGATAAAACAATGAGTTTCAATTTTGAAAAAGAAAAAAATGCAAGAACACAAGAAATATTAAAAGAAGTATATGAGGCACTTGTTGAAAAAGGATATAATCCAATAAATCAAATAGTTGGATATATCTTATCAGGTGACCCAACATATATAACAAGCTACAAAAATGCGAGAAACAAAATAAGACAGATAGAAAGAGATGAACTATTAGATAAAATGGTAAGAAATTATATAGGACTAGAGGAATAGGAGTAAATATGCGAATATTAGGAATAGATTATGGTGATGCAAGAACTGGAATAGCTATAACAGATGCATTAAATATAACAGCACAAGGATTAGAGACTATTCATAATAATGGTTCAGATAAAATGTTATTAAAAAGATTAGATGAAATACTTGAACAGTATGAAGTTGATACAATTGTAATAGGAAAACCAATAAACATGAATGGTACGTCATCAGAAAGAACTGAAATAACAGAGAAATTTATACATAAATTAAAATGTAAATACAATAAATTAAAAATAGAAACAATAGACGAAAGACTTACGACAGTTGCAGCGCATAAAACTATGAATTTCTTAGACGTTGGAAAGAATAAAAAAAGAAAAATAGTAGATACTATATCTGCAGTATATATTTTAGAAACTTATTTAAATAAAATA
>OGYN01002741.1_pt1 | contig 12591 bp, 7 predicted proteins | sample 1576551 | NCBI WGS metagenome assembly OGYN01 (sample SAMEA3541589, study PRJEB24748) | human gut metagenome | biome: human gut; feature: human-associated habitat; material: faeces | place: China | collected 2012 | reverse complement strand
TTGATTTTAGCATTGAACGACTCCGCTGAAGCATTTGTCAATCGTTCTTCAAAATTTTAGGGGAAATACCTAAAGATACAAAAAGCCAACTAATTCGCAATACTTTTAGTATGAATTAGTTGGCTAATTTTATAGGATTTACTGAATATCCCCTAGTTAAAACAGCTATGCACAATTCCTTTTATTCCGTTTTCAGGTATATGGCATACAAATTGTCAATAATACCATCTGCTAAGCCAATGACCGGAACATGGATATACTCAGCTTTGACAATACCTGCAATTATCAGAAATATCTCAGCGGCGGGAACAATAACATCTGCACGGTCAGTTTTCAGATTAAATTCTTCCATGCGCTGTTATACCGGCACCACGAGTGACCGTTTCTCCGGATGGTATGAATTTGAAGTATCAACATAAAATCGGATTGTTATGGAAACCGTATGTTTTGAAAGGAAGGCGTTCGAGGAATTTGCCATGAAAATCGAACGGTTCATACATAGGGTGGAGGGAATCCCCATCTGGATTTGAAAGGCGTGAAGAGGACGGCTGGCTGGCTCGACCACCAGGATGTCTGCCTGAAGCTGAAAATCAGCAAGCGCACCTTGCAGACCTTGCGGGATAACGGCACGCTCGCCTATACCAAGATAGGCAACCGTACCTATTACCTGCCGGAAGACGTGGAGCGTATCGTCACGAAAGTGGAGGACAGACGCAAGGATGCACGCTACAGGGGGCACACCATTTGAAGGAATTGAACTGAAGTATCAACAAAAGACAAATGAGCAGTATGTATAATAGAGTTTATATCGAATAATTGATTAAAGCGTTCTTTGATTTATCTTTGTGATCTAAAAAGTTCAATTGATGTATTACGACAAGATTCGCCACCGTCATAGCCAAGTGCTTGCTGCGACAGGATTAACTCCTGCAGAGTTTGACGCTTTGCTAATAACTTTCAAGTACCATTGGGATGAATATTACAGCCATTTTACCTTGGAAGGTAAAGTGCGCCAACGTATATCTTACAACAGTGTTGTCTCTGATTCAGGACAAAATGTTCTTCATATTGGTATATCTGAAGACCAATCCCCTTCAGGAACTCCATGCTATTCAGTTTGAGATGACCCAGCCCCAGGCCAATAGATGGATTCACCTTCTTTCTGAGATTCTCCGGCGTACATTGAAAACGCTTGGTGAATTGCCTGACCGTAACTCCAAACGTCTGATACACATTCTTCAAGGGTGCGAAGAAGTCTTGTTGGACGGAACCGAGCGACCTATTCAGCGTCCTTTGGATGAAGACTGGCAGTCTGCATGCTATAGTGGTAAAAAAAACTCATAGCATAAAGAATAACCTGTTATGTACTAACAATCTTCGGATTGTATGGTTGAGCTCCACATACAAAGGTCATGTCCATGACAAAAAGATTTGTGATGAAGAACCTCTTCTACTTCCCAAAGGTATTAGGCTCTGGCAGGATACAGGTTTCATCGGACACAAACCGGATGGAGTTGAAATATGCATGCCCAAAAAGAAACCTAAAGGGAAAGAGCTTACTTGTGTTGAAAAACAAGAGAACAAGCGGATTTCCGGAGTTAGGATTAAAGTGGAGCATGCCATAGGTGGTATGAAAAAATGCCGTATTGTCAAAGAACGATTCAGATGCCATAAATTCGGTTTCGAAGATATGGTGATTCTTATTGCTTGTGGATTACACAACTTCAGAATCAGTCACAAAATGAGTCATATAACAAATTAATCTATATAATGTTTAATGAATTGAAAACGAAAGACGATGCGTGGATGCAGTCCATCCACGAGCGTATCGACCGGCTGTCGGCGATGATTGACGGCATTTTCGGAGATGGCGCGGTTCCGCCAAAAGAAGACGTGTACCTGTGCGACAGTGAGGTGGCGTGTATGCTGAAAGTCAGCCGCAGGACATTGGGCGAGTATCGGAGCAACGGCACGCTGCCTTACTATGTACTTGGTGGCAAGGTCTTGTACAAGAGGAGCGAGATCGAGCAGGTGTTGGAACGGGAATATAGGAGTGTCGGCAAGGCGCGGGGAAGCGGATGAAGATTCCATTTACCTGTTTTTTACGCACTTGTACAGGCTGCGGGCATTAAGACTGTCCGCATAAAGGCTGGACGTTTGCGTGCGCCAGCCACAGACTGTTTTTTAGAGGTGAGGGAGTTTGCCGTCTGGAAAAAGAACCTCTTTTTGGACTTTGGCACAAAGTCGTCCCCTGCCCGGTATCAGACTGTAATTCCTGTATGCAATCCTTTTCTGACTGTTCTCGTAACAGTCTGTTTCAATCCTGCCTGACCTTTGTTTACTTTTCATAAAGAGACTGTACCGCCTTTGTGACCGGGATATGAAACCGAAAGATTGTTTTTGACGGTTGCTAAAAAAGAAAAATCAAAGGTGTTTTGCATGTTCCGTAAAAAATCGTACCTTTACATAAAGTGAGTTGCACATCAACGCAATTGATGCAAGTATGTAGAAACCAGAACGGTTGCCAACTCGTTACCTCGTTTTTTGATGATCCGCATAAACTTTTATTCTTAGCGGATTATGTGATTCTTTCAAAAATAATCTCTATTTTGGGAATACGGCTTTCTGAATATCGGAAATTCTATGTGCCTGCCGTTTTACATCCCCTCCCTACAATCTACAACGACATGCTATCAGAACACTTCCCCATAAAATTTCTATTTTTCCTGTGAAATTATTCTCTTATTCAAAAAAAATAGTATCTTTGTCCTATAAAAGTTGTTCATAAGTATGAGACTGTAAAGTACTGAAATTAGCACAATCTCCAAATCGTTACCTTAGACTTTTCAGAACTTCCATAAGCGTTTGTCTTTCAAATTAATCCATCAAATTGATAAGAATTTAAAGTATAAGATAATTCGTATTTCTTGCCATTGATAGTTACTTCTACCGCAGCACCATTTGTATGGAATGTACCTGCGTCTTCAGGAGTATTATCGGTAAACTGAGCATCTATAGTCAGATTGTTTAGTGTAGAAACAGCTTCGAATGGATAGATTACAGTAATAAAGCGGGCAGCTCCATTCCCAGGTTTTCGTATAGTATATTGATAACCTTTGCGTGACGCATTCTTTTCTCCTAACTTATTGGAAACATCAGATGCAACATTTGATTTGCCAAAATCCTGGTTTGTCTCGGCAAAAGTGCGAACCAGTATGTTATTATTTGCAAATGTGGTATGTGCGCCATATTGATAAGAAGCGGACAAGTCATCATATACCGTTTCATTAGCTTCGCTTGAACAAAGATGGAAATTCAAATTGATTTTGTCTTTATTACCATCTCCGTATCCTTCGTCTACAAGAACAAAGAACTCTTTATCTACAAAGAATACAGCCCGACGGTGAGTAAGACCGGCTTTAATTTGATTCTGAGTAACCAAAATCTGTGTGTTTCCTTTGGTCTCATGTTTAAGGAACTCGCCTTTCATATACCCGTTGGCAATTGTTGCACTTAAGGCTGTCATTGTGTTATGATTCTTAGTTGCAAGGAATGTCTTGCGATCTTCATTACTTGCACTTGTTCCTCCATAAGAATATACACCGGCATCCGGGAAGAAATTACGTCCGTTACGATAGATACCGAATGTTCCGTTATCGGGTTGGCAGTGCCATTTGTTATCCGGATTATTATTGTTTTTCAGAATCATCATGGTCGAGCTTTTTCCCCATCCGCTACGTAACATATAATACCCGGAAGCATCATATATCTGTGTCAAACCGGCAGGTGTTGTTCCTTGTTTACCTTCTGTTGATATCCATTTCATTTCTGCATCATCCGGGAACATTTCAGAATACTGTCTCAGATTTCTTAATAATACATTTTTAGTATATGAAGCAGAACGTGTATCATTGAAGTTATCAATTGTATAGTCCGGATAGATGATATCCATAACAAAGCGGGCTGCTTTTCTCAATTGTTCTATATAGGTAGAAGGGAATAAGCTTAACTTGTTATTGAGTTGGGCGATTTTATATATATTATAGAATCCTGCAACTACTCCGATATGATAACTTGGGTCCAATTCATTTTGAACTCCGTCCTCTAAGAACTGTGCAGTAATCTGTTCAGTAATTTTTTGTGCTCCTTCATTCAGCCATGCTTCTGCATTCTTGAATTCGGGCATTAAAATACCTGCTGTAGTGATTGCTTGTACCTGGGTAACATAAATATTACTACCGTCAGTATAATAATTGTTGCGAATGCACTCTACTTCATTAGCAAAAGCAACAAGGAATGTTGAAAGCCATTGAGGGGTAAAGTTGGTAGATTGGATAAAATGAGGCATGATATCGATTTGGTCAAGCACTCTTTCGGCAGGTTGCAGGCCATACCACTGGACAGCATCTTTGCTTACCGTACCTTCCGGACAAGGAAAGGTATTCAGCCAGTCACTATAAACCTCTATCCATGATTGAATATATTTCTCATTCTGATTGACGCGGTAAGCCTTTGCTTGTGGAAGCATCCATTGATGACGGTGGGTCTGAGACTTAAATTCCTGGTCTGTAATTTCAGCAGGAATATAAGTCCAGTCTATCTTTTTATCTTTATCAAATAAATAATAGACTTCTTTGCCGTTTTCTTCTTTTTCCTTAAAGTTACGTACATAGAATCTGTGTTCCAATGCCTGATCAGCTATATTCTGATCAAAAGCAGTAATAGAAGGGTTGATCAGATTGATATTCGGGTTGCTGACATCCGATCTGTTTCTATAGTATTTTAATAACTCATGAGCAGCGTAATAATACTCATTAGCTTCATAATACTCTTTCACCTTTTCCAGACCCGGATAATCCAGGTTGATAACCTCGAATAACTTTTCATTAATTACGCCATTCGGTTGAGGATTAGGAAGCAAGTTAATGTTAGTGTCTCCATTTGCCAATAGTTCATCATCGTCATCCGTGCATCCGGTAAAAGCGAATAAGGCACAAATGCAAATAAAGAAGATGTTCTTCATACTTTATTAGGTTTTATAATTATTAAAAGTGTATTTTTACTGTTGCAAATGTAACTTCATTAAATATGATTCTTAATTTATGTTGTCCACACTTTGTTCAAAAATGACTTTTTTGATATTAATTTTGTTGAGACATATGCTATTTTTGTTCAAAAAGGTGGTTTTGTCTCTGAATTTTAGTTTTTTAGATATCAGAATGTAATATCTCTACATAGTGTCATAAGATACCTTTTGTACAATTTGAGCTGCTTAAATGGATGATTTTAAAATTCATTCAAGCAGCTCCTTTACATGTTGATTTCAATAGGTTATTTTGCCTTCTTTCCAAAATAGTTTTGAGACATATGTGATATGGGTGAGATACTAAAATCTGGAGATGTACCTTTAGGATACATGATGATTTCTTCTCCCTTTTTTAAGTCAATCAGATAAGTACCATTATTGACAGATTTTATTATAAAGTCTCTCTTTCCTGTGAAAATAGGATTAGAGATGTCGGTCATTACTATACAAGGCTCGCCGGCCAGGCTCTTTATATGCACGAATTCCGTCTTTCCCTGTTTTCTGCTGGCAGAAACTTTGAAGGCTCCTTCTGTGCGTAAACCGGAGTAGGCAACATCCTGCCAGGCATCCGGCACTGCCGGGAAAATTCTGATTTTTCCTCCCCAACTCTGTAGCAACATATCGTGGATGCACTGAGCACCTGATAACGGGGTTTCGATAACGGGGCCTGCTTCTTTATACATAGTGGTAGGGCTAAGAAACTTTCCGAATAATTTATTCAAATAAGCAAGTGCGTCATTTCCCTTACCGATAGCTGACGAGATAGAAGAAGCACCGGTACATGAATAACCTTGGAGTGCTTTGGGTTTACTTTGCCAAAAGGCCAGTGACTTCTCGATGATGTCAACAGCACCGGTTTGTTCAGTGTTGAGCAGATATAAAGGATAGATGGCAAGTAAATGTGAGTAATGCCTGTGAGAAAAGGCATAAGGCATGTCTTTTCCTATTAGCAAGCCGTTTTCATCCATAGGATAAGCCACCAGATCATAAAGAACACTTTGCCAAGTTTCCATCAGGGGATCCTGAATGTTCAGACGTTTTGCTGATTCAAGTAAGGTCTGACATCCCCAACGTAGCAAAGCGAGATCGAAGTTACAGTCTTCTACGGCATCGTATTCCGGTGAATAGGTTTTGGGGAGATGCAATTTGCCATCTTCGCCTTTTTCCAGGAAGTGCAGATAATAGTTGACAGCACCTTTTAATAATGGGAATAACTTGTCGCGTAACACATTATCATCCATCTTGTGGCGGTAGATGAGCCAGAGGTTATGGCATGCCCATGGTAATAATCCTACTTGTGCTTTACCTTTGCCGGGAATACCAATTTCCGTTGACATACATTCCAGATTGGAAGCCACTCCAATCCCTAAAGAATTAGAACGGTAGGCAGAAGGAACGTTGAGGCGTAGTTCGTCTATATGGTTGTAAAGTGCGTTTTCGAGTGAGGCGGCCAGGTCTAAATGGTCAGAGGCATTCAATGCCCAATAGGTTAGCTGTACGTTGAGGTTCCACCAGGCGTTGGGCCAGGGAGTTTCTGTCAGCCAGGGACCTGTATTGTCTATCAAGGCGCGGTCACCGCGAGTAGCGGAAGCCAGTTTGTACATCTGTATCCAGTAAAAGTTTTCTTTTTGGATTTCGGGCAATGTGATGAAACTGGCAGGATAATAGGCATTCCACCATTTGCGATGCGTACTTTGTAGCTTTTTAAATCCTTGACGCCCGGCTTTCTTTATTTCTTTCATACATATTTCTCCGGCATTTGTCTGTGGAAATGTATGTGTAAGGTTTATCCACAGAATGCGTTCTCCTTTTTCAGCTTTGCTTTCCTGCCATCCTACTACTGTTTCACCACCGGCAAGTAACTTTTGGGTGGATAAGTTTATATCATTCTTTTGACTGATTTCAGCAGCAGGATTGAGTTGATAGTCTTGCGGAATTTTGTCCATTTTATCTTGATTCTTGAAGAAAAGATAACGGGGACTATTAGCTTCGGCGGCAATCCATTCCCACTGAAAGTTTTTTTCTTCTCCTTCTGTCGTTGCTTTTACGATCATAATCATATCGTCTGCATGGACAAACGTTTTTAAATGGATCGCTCCTTTGGTAGTGACAATATCTGTTGTAGCTTCTGCGTTCCAAAGGTCGAGGCGCATCTTACCACTGATGATTTCCCCTTCGGGGTGTAATGCAAAGTGACCGGTGAGTAATCGGGGCGTCCCGAATACGTCTCTTTTTTCTCTGTGGTCGTGTACATCGCAGTTACTGGTTTCGAACCGTATGTAGTTTTTTTCCGGTTCTTTATAAATCATTAGACCCAGCCTGCCATTTCCCAGATAGGCTGATTCGTGCCAATATTCAGGCAGTACTTCCCATATCATATCCTGACTGCTCATGAATTCGGGCCAGTCAATTGTTTGTTGTATAGTTATTGAACGTGCATTAACTATACCCATACTGATGAATGATAAAATTACATAGATGTAAAGTCGTTTTTTGAAGCTCATAGTATAAACATTTCCTTTAATGTGGTTTATATTCTTTTGGTTCTGATATCTCTATACAAATGTAGAGAGTTATACAGCCAATACTTGTTCATAACGTCTATACTTTGTTCAAAAACAAATTAGCTACTATTAGTTTTAATGAATTATATATCAAATTTGTCTAACAACATACTTTCCTTGAATGAGAAGGTTATCCTTTTGATTTCTTGATATACTCCGTAGGTAAGCATCCGAAGTACTTCTTGAAACTGGTGGCAAAATATGACGGTGTATTGAATCCTACCATAGTACTGACTTCCGCTACCGTATATCGTCCGTCTTTCAGTAGCTTGGCTGCTTCATTGAAACGAATCTTACGGATAAAGTCAATGGTTGATTCTCCGGTAATTGCTTTTAGTTTCAGATGCAGATTAGAACGGCTCATGTTCATTTCTCTGGCGAATTCGTCGGTAGAGAATTCGATGTTATCCATATTCTTTTCCACAATCGCCATGGCACGTTTCAGCAAGGCTTCATCCATTGCATTGAATGTGATTTTCTCAGGTTCTACTTCCAATGATTTGGCGTACTTATCGAGCATCCGTCTGCGTGTACGCATCATGTTCTGTATCTTGGTTGTCAGGATGGCAAGAGAGAATGGTTTGGGGATATAGTCATCCGCACCCATTTGCAGACCTTCCATCTGATCTTTGATATCGGTCTTTGCGGAAAGAATAATAACCGGAATATGGCAAGTCCGGATATTTTGTTTCACGTTCTTGCATAGCTTGATACCATCCATAACCGGCATCATGACGTCGGTGACAATCACATCCACTTCGTTGTCTTTCAGTTTTTCCAGTGCTTCTTCACCGTTCCCGGCTTCCAGTGTGTTGAACAAATCCGCCAGTCCGTTACTCAGGTAACGGCGGATTTCATTATTATCTTCTACGATCAGAATTGTTCCGCGCTTCTTATCACCGGATTCCACAGATTCGTTTTCCACTTTCTCCGTGTCGATGAAATACATTGCTTTCGAATTGGTAGAATACACTTGCTCTTCTTCATTCTGTTCGTTATTGGAAGCTAACTCGGAAGGTTTGTAAACCGACAGATCCTGTGGCAGATAGACAGAGAATGTACTGCCTTTGTTTTCTTCGCTGTCCAGTTCGATGCGCCCATGATGAAGTTCTATCAGACGTTGTACTAACGAAAGTCCGATACCACTTCCTACGTGTTCACTTTCTATCTGATAGAAACGTTCAAATATCTTTCCCTGTTTGTTGATAGGGATACCTATGCCTGTATCGCTGACTTGTAACAATAGCCAGCCGTTCTCCTCTTTCAGAGTCACGGTAATGCTTTGCCCGCTTTCCGTATATTTAAAGGCATTGGAAAGGAGGTTGTTTACTATCAGTTCCAGATAGTTGGCATCAAAAAGAACTTCTTTGTCTTCCAGTTCAGAGTGTAGAGTATAAGTAATCTTTTTGTGACGTGCCAGTTTATCGTAGAAGAGGAAGTTGTCCTGTATCAGTTGATGAGCGTTTCCTTTTTTCGCTTTTAGTTCGAACACTCCGAGTTCAGCACGGCGGTAGTCCATCAATTGGTTGACCAGATGCAGCAGGCGGTTTGCATTCCGTTGGATATATTCCAGTTGGTTACGTGTCCATCGGTCGCTGATTTTGTTAATGATCTCTTGCAGGGGAGTCAGAATCAGCGTCAAAGGTGTACGAAGTTCATGCGAGATGTTGATGAAGAAACGCATCTTCATCTGATTGATTTCTTCCTGATGTTCTTTGTCTCTGCGTTCTATTTCAAGCTGGGCTTCCATACTTTTGCGCATCCAGAAGAAGCGGAAAACAAAAGTGATGAAACCTGCGAAGGTTGCGAAGAAGATGAGTAGTGCCCACCAGGTCTTATACCAGATTGGCAGAACGATAATCTCCAATGCTGTAGGGATAGGATTCCATTTGCCATCGCTGTTGGCTGCTTTGACAAGGAACTGGTAGGTTCCCTGTGGCAGGTTAGAGTAGGAGACGGTGCGGCTGTCCGTCAGATAATACCATTCCTTATCATAACCTTCCAGCTTATAGGCGAAAGTATTATGTTGTCCTGAGATATAATTGGATACCACGAACTCAATGGAAAAAGCAGTTTGCCAGGATTTCAGTGTGATACTTTTCGTTTCACTGATGTTCTTGGTCAGAATACCGGTCTCATCATCCGGGCGGACTACCTTATTGAACAGTTGCAGTTTGGTGATAACCACCGGAGGCGTATAAGGATTGTCGAGCAATAATTCCGGACGGAAAGTCGTGATTCCGTTGATACCGCCAAAATACATTTGTCCCACAGATGTACGGCAATAAGAAGCGGTATTGAACTGATTGCTTTGCAACCCGTCCGATTCTGTAAAGTTACGGAATTTTTCCGTTTCCGGATTAAAGCAGGAAATCCCCCGGTTGGTACTTAACCAGAGTCTTCCGAAGGAATCTTCCAAAATACCGTATACTACGTTATTCGGCAGACCGTTGGTCGTGTTATACCGTTTGATCTGCTTGTCTTTTTCATTGAAACAATAAAATCCTTCTCGTGTACCTACCCAGATGATTCCGTTGGAAGCCTCGTAAATACAGTTCGTAAAGAGCTTCGTGACGTTGGAAACCGGAAGTATGGATGCTTTTTGTATATCCAGACCTTCTTGTTTAAAGACTGATAGTCCCTCTTCTCCACCGATCCATAAGCGTTTATGGGAGTCGCGGAATAGTGTCGTGATTTGTTTGGAGACGACTGGAGTGCCATCTTTCTCTTTTTCAATCGTAGTAAAACTCCGTTGTTCCGGATTAAAACGAACCAGTGCACTGAGTGTTCCCAACCAGAGATTCCCTTCTCCGTCGGGAAGGATGGCATAGACATTCTCATTTACCAGCTGGCTGTTGCGTTGGTTAAAGTTTTCTACCTGACCGCTGTTGCGGTGAAGGATACTCAGTCCGCCGGCATGAGTACCTATATATACCAAAGATTTCTTTTCGTCTACATATACCGCCTTGATGTTGTTGGAACCGATGCCTCTTGCACTTTCATCCTCTTGCAGTGTATAAGATGTAAATCGCTGTGTAATCGGATTATAAAGATTCAATCCTCCGTCATTCGTTCCTATCCACAGGTTTTTGTCTTTATCTTCGACAATACAGCTTACTACATTGTCGCTTAACGAGTTTTTATAAGGAATATTGCGGATATTCTTGAAGCGGTTCCGGATAGGGTGATAATAGTTCAGACCACCGAAATAAGTTCCCAGCCACATACCGCCCTGAGAATCCATAAAGATACTGCGCACCGAACGTTGTGACAGACTGCCGTTTTCTACGGGGTTACTGCTGTACGAGGCAAAAGAATCAGTACCTTCATGATAAATATTCAAGTCGTTGAAAGTTCCGATCCATAAACGGTTTTGTGAATCCATTGCCAGTGAGCGGATGTAATTGGAACTGATACTCTTCGGGTTGGAAGGAGAATGCAGATAATTCTTTATTTCCTTCGTTTTCGGATTAATCAGGAACAGTCCGGCTCCTTCGGTTGCCACCCAGATGCGGGTAGGGGATTGCTGAAGAATAGCCTGAATCTGTTTAGTCCCTAAAATGGGGATCACTTTTTCAAAAGTTTTCTGAGTAATAGAGTAAGTATAGAGTCCGTCGGTCGAAGTTCCGATATAAATTTGGTCACCCTGTCTGTAAAGAGTGGAGGCGATTGTCTTATGCATCGCTGTGCTGAAAGAATCATCTATAAATTTGGATTCTTTGATATCGAACATGATCAGCCCTTCCGGAGTACTGATAAGTAACTGTTCCGGTGAAATCTCTTCGATACCGTTAACTTGCAAATGTTTCCCATTCTTTTCATAGAAGAAGTTCTGGAATATGTCTTTTTCCTCATCATAACGGGACAAACCATCACGTGTACCAATCCATACCCGTCCCTGACTGTCTGTTTTTACAATACGGGAGATGTCGTTGGCGATACTGTTCGGGTCATCCTCATTATGCTGATAAACCGTAAATGCATATCCGTCGTATTTGTTAACTCCGTCATAAGTGGCAAACCACATATTGCCCCTTTTATCCTGATCGATGGAGAACACCGTACTTTGTGATAGTCCCTCATTGATGGAAATATAGGAAAATGTGATTTGTTCCGGAGTTTCAGAAAAGGCGGAATGCATTCCTAAGCATAGGAAAAACAAGTAGATTACTATCTTCTTAAGCTTGCTCATTATTAGTTCACGAGATTAATAATGACGCCAAAGATAGTAATTTCCTTTAAATACCCCATGAATAAAGTACAAAAGACTGTATTCTTTTGGATAGTTTCGTAGAGATAATAAATAAGCCCGGCATCATACCGGGCTTTTATGCTTACAGAATTCGGTTCAGAAACCGGGGCTTACTTGGATAAGTCTCCTATTTCATCCAGATTCTTCTGAATATCTTCGTCAGTCAGTGCGTAGTTCACTAAATCGCCTGCCAGATATTTGTCATAAGATGCCATATCGATCAGACCGTGTCCGGACAGGTTGAACAGAATCACTTTCTCTTCTCCTGTTTCCTTGCACGCCTTTGCTTCGCGTATAGCGGCAGCAATCGCGTGGCTGGATTCCGGTGCCGGAATAATACCTTCCGCCTGTGCGAACAGACAGCCGGCTTCGAAAGATTCCAGTTGCTGGATATCTACCGCTTCCATCAGATTGTCTTTCAGCAATTGGGAGACGATGACGCCTGCACCGTGATAGCGAAGACCGCCTGCATGGATATGGGCAGGAGCGAAGTTGTGTCCTAATGTAAACATCGGGAGCAGCGGAGTATATCCGGCTTCATCACCGAAGTCATATTGGAATTTACCGCGGGTCAGCTTCGGGCACGAAGCAGGTTCGGCAGCAACGAAACGGGTTTTCTTTCCTTCCAGGATGTTGTGACGCATAAATGGGAAAGAGATACCTCCGAAGTTGGAACCACCTCCGAAACA
>OGYN01002733.1_pt1 | contig 12611 bp, 9 predicted proteins | sample 1576551 | NCBI WGS metagenome assembly OGYN01 (sample SAMEA3541589, study PRJEB24748) | human gut metagenome | biome: human gut; feature: human-associated habitat; material: faeces | place: China | collected 2012 | reverse complement strand
GGCCTGCGCAGCCGGCAGCCGGCTCCTTGCTGCGGGTTCTGAGCGTGAACCCCGACACCGGTGCCCTGCTCACCGACACTACGCCCCCGCCCGACCTGACGCCCTATGTGCGCAGCAGCACCCTGCCGGACGCAAAGACCCCCGGCCCGGTGCGCATCGACCCGCAATACGGCGTGGCTGTGCGGGAGGACGCCACCCTGACCCTTGTGCCTGCCTCCGCCGAGCAGCTGGACAGCATGACCGACGGCTTTGCGCCGCTCACCCCGGCCCTGCTGCCCTACGGCGTAAAAAAAGCACTCACCACCGCCAGCACTGCCGCCGGGTGGACCGGTGCGGAAAAGACGGCCGCCCTGCGCACGCTGGGTGCCGACCTGACCGCCTACTATACCCGGCTGGAGGCCGACGCCAAATTTGGCACGCCGTACACCCTGCCGCCCGCTACGGCAGACCAGCTGGGCGGCGTGAAGGTGGGCGACTATCTGGATGTGGACGAGGACGGCACCCTGAGCGGCAAGACGCTGTATGACACCATCGCGGCCAGTGTGGCGGTAAAGTCGGAGCCCCGGCTGGTGTGGAACCACTACGAAGAAACCGGAAAAAGGTGGAAGACCTACGATATCAAAATGCCAGACGGCCTGGACTACGTGCACGTCAAGACGAAATATAACAGCAGTACCGGCGGGTACGGCGAGGAAGTAGACATTGCAAAAGGCGGCACCGCCAATCATAACTACGGAAATGGCACTGGAATTTTCGCATCCAACACGACTTTCCAGACAAACGGGACCCTGCACTTTGCAACAGAATCGTCGACCGGCGGCTACACCGTAGAGATCTGGCTCACCGGCTACCACTACCCCACCCTCGCGGACCTGCTGACGCAGGTGACCGCCGTGGAGAGCAGTGTCACCGATCTTCAGGTGGCCCTGTGCGAGCTGTACGAAGAAAAGGAGGAAAATTGATGGCGAAAATTTATGCAGCCCTGATCCGCAAGGGTATCAAGACGCTGGACGAGGTGCCCGCCCGTCTGCGCAGCACCGTGGAAGCCCTGCTGGCGGAGGTGGAAGCCGATGCTTGAAGCCTGGTCCCGCACGCGGGACGGCACCCGGAAGCTGAGCGCAAACTTCACCGTGGCTGAGTTTGCCTGCAAAGATGGCTCGGACCCTGTGTTCGTGGACAGCAGCCTTGCCGCCCTGCTGCAGAAGATCCGCGACCACTTCGGCCGCCCCGTAGTCATCACCAGCGGCTACCGCACCGCCGCCCACAACAGATCCGTGGGCGGGGCCGCCTACAGCCAGCATCTGTATGGGCGCGCTGCCGACATCCGGGTGCAGGGCATCCCGGTGGAGCAGCTCGCCGCCTATGCAGAGACCTGCCTGCCCGGCACCGGCGGCATCGGCCGGTACCCGCCCCGGGCCGGACGGGCTGTGGGCTGGGTCCATGTGGACACCCGCCCCGCCAAAAGCCGCTGGACAGGTTAAGAAGGAGGTGAACCCAATGGAAAGCATCCTGTCCGCCCTGATCGCCGGTGCCGTGACCCTGATCGGGGTGCTGATCGCCAACAGCCGCAGTCAGGCCGTGACCGACACCAAGCTGGAAGAACTGACCCGCGAGGTGCGCGAGCACAACAATTTCGCCCGCCGCGTGCCCATTCTGGAAGAGCAGATGAAGGTGGCCAACCACCGCATCGCCGACCTTGAGAACCATGAACGAATGAAAGAGAGGAACTGATTTATGGAACTGAGCAACAAGATCTCCGCCGCTACCCTGGCCCGCACCGCTGTGCTCCTGCTGGCCCTGACCAATCAGGTGCTGAGCGCAATGGGCAAGCCCGTGCTGCCCATCGAGAGCACCACTGTGGAGCAGCTGGTCACCGCCGGCATCACCACCGTGGCCGCCCTCATCAACTGGTGGAAGAACAACTCCTTCACCGCTGCCGCCGTGGCCGCCGACAGCTACATGGCCCGGCTGAAGCAGAAGCAGTGATCGCCGACTGCCCTATATAAGGTAAGAGGGCAAGGCCCCCGGAGACGCAGGTTTCCGGGGGCCTTTTTTCGTCTGCAGCAGAGCGGCAGGAGAAATTCCAGCCGGTTCTTTTCCAGAAATTCCGTCCCTCAAAAAGTGGTTTTCCGCAACAATCCGCACACTCTGCACCAGTACCGCAACCACATCATTTCACATCCGCAACAGTTTCTCTTTTTTCTGCAACAAATTCTTGTGATTTGTGCAAAATATCCAATTCAAGCTTTGGAATATTTTCACAAATCATGCGTTTCTACACATTTTTTCTTGACAACCTGCACCAGAAAATGGTATAAAGGAAGCAGGATAGCAAGCCTCGAAATATGTCCATCCTATGGGACAGTGGTAATGCGTAAAAGACTTGACACCATTTGAAAGGAGCCATCAATCATGACGAATAAAAAACTGAAACTCGCTGCCATGTCCGTAGCCCTGACCGCCTGTGTCGCTGCACAGCCCATGGCTGCCCATGCTGTGGAAGGCCCCGACTCTGTCGAGGATAACGCTGCCCCGCAGGCCGAACCTGTAGCCGAGAGTTCCACGCCCGCCCCCGTCGCTGAGGAAGGGGAAAAGCAGGAGAAAGTCGGAGAGCAGGAGGAGTTTACCCCCCCCGGTGAACGAAGAGGCCAAGAGCGAAGAGCAGGCCCCTGCGTTCGGCCCCGGCACCAAGACCGATGACATCACCATTGACTATAAACCTGCTGCGAAGCCGGAAGAGCCCGGCGAGACCGATGAACCCGAGACCCCGGGCGATACCCACCTGAAGGGTGACGTGATCGACAACAGCAAGAAGGACGAAGTCACCGGCGAGGACGGCAAGATCGGCACCGCCACCAAGGAAGAGACCCCCGACAGCTCTTCCAGCACCACCGTCGTGGACCCTGACGCCGAAGTGAAGAAGGGCGACCCCGTGGTGGGCAAGGATGAGGACGGCAACACCACCATCACCACCCCCACCGAGACCACCGGCACCGAGACTACGACCACCACCGGCACCGGCAAGGCCGATTCCTCCACCACCATCACCGACACCAAGAAGGGCGAAGAGATCAACCTCGACGACGAGCTTGGCAAGGATGTGCGTCCGGACTGGAAAACCGATAAGGATGCCAAGCTGGGCGATTACACCGTGGACAAGGTCGAGAATTCTAAGGACGGCAACTCCAAGGAACTGACCCTGAAAAAGACCAGCCCGACCGAAGAAAAGGAGATGGCCGCCGAGGACATCGCCAAGTTGCTGGATGTCCCCGAGGGCGGCGTGGAGAAAAAGACCGACGACGAGGGCAACACCACCTATACCCTGAAAAAGGAAGAGACCTCTACCGACGAGAACGGCAACACCGTCACCCGCGTTACCTACTACGAGATCACCGGCAATTCGGTCAAGACCACCACTGAGACCACGCTGAAGCTCAAGGTGGAAAAGGGCACTGTTGATGTTGATGATAAGGACCTGACCACCAAGGTCGAGCTGCCAAGCATCACTGCCAAGAACACCGACGAGACCAAGACGGATGTCATCGAGATTTCTTCGGAGAAGCTGGGCGAAATGCTCAAGGACGAGTACTATAACAACGTTACCGGCGAGTATGTCTATACGGAAAACGTGGACGGCAAGGAATATACCTATAAAGTCAAGAAAACGGAAAACACCAAGCCGCTCACCCATGCGCAGTTGGCCGACCGTCTGGGCGAGGGCTTCACCGGCGATGACAACGGCGTTTACTACAAGGGCGAAAAGCTGAACCTTGACCAGATGGAAGCCGTCCGCAAGACTTTGAGTTACACCGTGGAGGTCACCGAGGTCACCAAGACCCCCGGCCAGGTCGAAGGCGGTCAGGAAAGCATCAAGAGTGCCGAGGAAACTGCCAAGCTGGAAGCCATCAAGGCCGCTCTGACGGATGCCGCCAAGAAAACCGGCATCAATGTGGACAGCGAGGATTTCAAGAACCAGCTGAATACGATCGATCCCACCGGCAAAGGCCAGCTCAATCTCAGTTATACCGATGCAGACGGCAATGTTCATACTGTCACCCTCCGCTATGACGGTGCAACGGTTTCTGCGCCTCAGCCGGGCAGCTCTGATCCGAGCAAGGACACCGAGACCCGTAAGGATGTTACGGACAACGTCATCACCGGAACCGCTTATGTGACCGGCTCGAATACGTGGACCGAAAGCGGTTCCCTCAACGGCACCTACGTCAAGCCCGGCAGCGGTGAACTTCCCTCTCTCGATGGTTGGACGATCGCCAGCAAAGACCCGGAGAAGGGCACCACGACCTACAAAAAAGAAGAAACCGTGACCTCGCCCGACGGCACCAGCACCAAGATCACCCGTACCTGCACGATCACGGAATCGTCCGCTTCCCTCAGCGATACGGAGAAGGAAGAGATCGCTTGGAAAGAGCTGCAGAACAAGACCGGCAAGGACAAAGCTACCCTGCTTCAGGAAGGTTACAGCATTGATATCGGCAGCATGGACTTCTCCGGCATCAAGCGCGTGGAATGGACGATCGACACACTTTCTGAATCCACAAAGACGGACACCAAGGATCTTAACGACAAGCTGGTGATCCCCGGCGGCAAGAACTGGTCGATCGACGAAAACGCCGGCACCATTACGGTGGACGGAAACATCTACCGCAATGTGACCAAAACCGATGACGGCTACACCTGCACGGTCGAGGACAAAAACGGCGTAAAGACCACCTACACCTTCACCAAAAAGGCCGGTGCTCCGCTGACCCCTGAAGAGATCCAGACCGCACTGGCAGGCCAATACAGTGTTTCCGCTGACAGCATCCGACTGAACGCCGACGGCAAGACCGCGACCTTCACGAAGGGTGACGAAACCATCACCGTGGATTACAGCACCCTGAGCGAGACCCTCACCGTCCGGAAGGATGTGCACACCTCCTCCAGTGTCACCGGCATCATCAAGGACGATAAGGATCTTGAGAAGGCATACGACGAGCTGTGGAAGCAGATCCAGGAGATCCAGAGCAAACTTCAGCCCGGCGAGGAACTCTGGATCGGTAAAACGAAGATCGATTCCACCACCAAAAAGGAAGATATCATCAAGTATTTCACCAAGGCCATCTCGCCCGATAATATGAGCAAGGATGAGCTGATCAAGGCTCTGCAGGAGCAGGAACGGATCGCCAAGAACTCCACCTATGTTGCCAACAAGGGTTCTGATTACGAAGAGACCAAGAAGAACTACTACTCCGGTGAAAAGATGGATGAATTCAAATCCTTCAGCAAGGCACCGGATGGTTCCAAAATTGAGGTCTATTGGAAATCGACTTGGTGGGGCGGCTATTATTACTATACAGACGCTACCGGCCAGGAAGTTCGTGTTCATAGTAACACTGTGCACTCCGAAGAGCAGCGCGACGACATCGGCCACCTCGACCTCGCTTCCGGCTCCAAGCTGGATCTGCTGCCGGATGAGGACGGCAAGGTCAACCAGACCGACTGCGTGCTGGTGAGCAAGAATCTGAAGCTGGAGTGGAACTACGATGCCGGAAAACTGGTCAACGGTAAGGACAACCAGACGGTCGGCCTGGACAGCAAGATCAGCTGGGATGACGAGGGCGGCGAGGGCAGCGGCCATTACGAGTATGACCGCGGCAATAGGAACAACAACCCCGACAAGAGCGCCTACTACAAGCTAACCGGCACTGTCGCCTATGATCCTATCAAAGATAAAGATGGCAGCATCAAGCTGTATCAGGGTCAGTGGGGCGACTATTGGAACCCCGGCATCAGCGCAGAGGATGAGGCCATTAACGCTTACCTGAAGGCAACCGGCAGCAGCAAGACCTATAGGGACTTGACCACGAAAGAGCGCAATGCCATCGTCGGCACCTACGTTGTGAAGATCGGAACCACCGGCACCAACAGCACCGGTGAGAGCGGCTATCAGGTCTATCTCAAGTCCTCTGAGCTGACCGCCTACGGCTATATGTCCCGCGATGCCAACACCTGCATCAACAGCACCTACAAGCGCCAGGACGGCACCTGGGGTTACGTCGGCGGCTATGACCTGATGATCTCCGAGCTGACCCAGGTGCGTGAGGGCAAGGTCGTCGGTCAGACCGAATCCACCATCAAGACCATCACCGCCCCGCTGAGCATCCGCAGCTCGCAGGACTTCGCCAAGCGCCTTCTGGAGCTGAACAAGCAGACCACCACCACCCATAAAACCGGTGAGGGTGCTACGGCTTACGGCGAAAATACTTCCGGCGACTTCGACGGTACCTATACGCAGAAGAAGAGCGAAACGGTCGAAGGATCCGGTACCGGCAAAGGCCACTACACCACCTTTACCGAAGTGCTGAAGAAGATCTTCTCCGGCTCCGGCAGCAAGGAGCACGACGAGGGCAAAGTTTCCTACACCCACCGCACCACGGACAAGGTGAACACCACGCCAGTGTCCAAGGAGACCGTGACCACCACCGACGCCCATGTGGGCTACAACTATACCTCCATCGAGACCCGCACGGTCACCGTGAACGGCGAAGAGACGGTCATCGTCCCGCCCGTCACCCCGCCGGAAACGCCCGTGGAGGACGAGACCCCGGACGAAGTCGTGACCCCGGAGACCCCCGAGCTGCCGCCCGTGCAGGACGCCACCCCGGACGCTCCGGTCCTGCCGTCTGACGCGGTCCTGCCCGCTGTGCAGGATGCACTGCCGCAGACCGGCGTGAACTGGATGGCCGCTCTGGGCATGGCATTCAGCGGCATGCTGCTGACCATCGCAGGCGCATTCGCCAGCCTCAAGTACAAGGAAAAGCACTGATGCTTTCCCCTTCCAACGTGATCCACGTCAAGTCGTAAACGCATAGAAAGGGCCTCCCCATTCCGGGGAGGCCCTTTCGTGTTGTGTTCGGCTTATGCTTCCGCATCCAGGTACGAGTGCTTGTGCACCAGATTCCCCACGCTCATGTACTCCTTACGGAAGGAGTAATCCTGATAAAACGGCTTGTTGCGGCCATGCTGACCGGCCACATAGGAGCACATGTTGGCACTGCCCGCAGGCCGGAACTTCCGGTGCCTGCGGGGCGGCTTTTCGCATTTATGAAACGGAGGAAAACGCTCAGAGGTCTGCGCCGTTGGAGCGGATGACCTTCTGATACCAATCGAAAGAATCTTTTTTGCTGCGGGCCAGCGTACCGGTGCCGTCGTCCTGCTTGTCCACATAGACGAAGCCGTACCGCTTGCTCATCTCGCCGGTGGAAGCAGACACTAGGTCGATGCCGCTCCAGGCGATGTAACCCATCAGCTCCACGCCGTCGGACACGGCCTGCTTGACTGCCTCGATGTGACGGCGCAGGTAGTCGATGCGGTAGTCATCGTGGACACTGCCGTCGGGCTCCACCGTGTCGTGGGCACCCAGACCGTTTTCCACCAGGAACAGCGGTTTCTGGTAGCGGTCGTACAGCTGGTTTATGGTGATGCGCAGGCCCAGCGGGTCGATGGCCCAGCCCCACTGGCTGGTCTGCAGATAGGGGTTCTTCACCGAGCGCACCACATTGCCGTCGTTCACGGCCTTGCCCTCCAGGCTGGCCGCCACACAGCGGCTGGCGTAGTAGCTGAAGGAGATGAAGTCCACGGTGTTCTCCCGCAGCAGGGCGTCATCGCCGGGCTCGGTGTGCAGCTGCACCTGCTTTTCCGCAAACAGCTTGCGGGCGTAGCCGGGGTAGCGGCCCCGCACCTGCACGTCGATGAAGAGCAGGTTTTCCTGCTCCTTCTGCACCGACTCCCAGACGTCCTCCGGGTTGCAGGAGTAGGGGTAGAAGCTGCCGCCGGCCAGCATGCAGCCCACCTGATTGGCGGGGTCGTACTGGTGGGCCAGGCGGGTGGCCGTGGCGCTGGCCAGCAGCACATGGTGGGCCGCCTGATAGATCACCTGACTGCGGTTCTCGCCCTCCTGGAAGGCGATGCCTGCCCCGGAGAAGGGGCTGTGCAGCAGGATGTTGATCTCGTTGAAGGTGAGCCAGTAGTGCACAAGGCCGGAGTATTCTTTGAAGCAGGTCTCGGCGTAGCGGGCAAAGCATTCCAGCGTCTTGCGGCTGCGCCAGGAACCGTACTGCTCCACCAGACCCATGGGGATATCAAAGTGGCACAGGGTGACCAGCGGCTCAATGCCGTACTTCCGGCACTCCTGGAACACATTGCGGTAAAAGGCCACACCCTCCGGGTTGGGGGTCCGTTCATCGCCGTGGGGGTACAGGCGGGACCAGGAGATGGAGGTGCGGAACACCTTCAGCCCCAGCTCTGCCATCAGGGCGATGTCCTCTTTGTAATGGTGGTAGAAGTCCACGCCGGTGTGGCTGGGGTAATACTCCCCTGCCTGCAGCGTCGGGTGGGGCGTGCCGCCCAGCTTGACCTCCATGCGGTGGACACCGTGGGGCATCATGTCGATGTTGCTCAGGCCGCGGCCGCCCTCGTTGTAAGCGCCTTCGGCCTGATTGGCCGCAATGGCAGCACCCCAGAGGAAATTTTCGGGCAGTTTGTAATCAGACATGGGGATCACTCCTCTTCCGGGAGATCCTCAAAGCCGATCACCAGCGTCAGCACAAAGGACAGCACGATGGACAGCACCGAGATGCCGGCGATCCAGGCGATGCTCACACCGGGGTTGGCCGGGTCGATGAACTGCACGCCGGTAAGCACGCTGGGCGACACCATGGAACGGCTGGCCAGACCTGCCATGCCGGCCAGGCAGCCGCAGACAAAGCCGGTGATCAGGGAAGCGATCAGAGGGCGCTTCAGGCGCACGGCCACGCCGTACAGGGCGGGCTCGGTGGTGCCGGCGATCAGAGCAGAGGAAGCAGCGGCCAGAGCAGTCTGGCGCAGCTCGCTGTTCTTGGTCTTGAAGGCAACGGCCAGGGACACGCCGCCCAGGGACAGGTTTGCACCGATCTCAGAGGGCATAACGGTGCCCTCCATGCCGGTCTCGGAGATGGTCTGCAGGATGGTGGGGGTGAACACGCGGTGCATGCCGGTGATGACCAGCAGGGGCCAGAGGGCGCCCATGATGCCCACAGCCAGGAAGCCCAGCTTAGCCTGCACGAAGTAGACGAATGCGGAGATGCCCTCGCCGATCATGATGCCGACCGGGCCGACCACGATGATCGCAATGGGAGCAGCAACGAGGAAGATCAGCATGGGCTTGAGGAAGTTCTTGGTGACAGCCGGGGTGATCTTGTCGATGGCACGCTCAATGTAAGACAGGATCCAGGTCATGCACAGGGCCGGGATGACGGTGTAGGTGTACTTGACGCCCACCACCGGGATGCCCAGGAAGTGTGCGGCGGTGTCGCCGACCGTGACTGCCTCCATCATGGTGCGGAAATCCGGGTGCAGCATCAGGCCTGCAATGGCAATGGCGATGAACATATTGGTGTTGAACTTCTTGGAAGCAGAAGCGGCCACCATCACCGGCAGGAAGTAGAAGGCTGCGTCACCGATGGTGTTCAGGATCTTGTAGGTCTCGCCGTCGGCCGACAGCACACCAACCATGCCCAGCAGCATGACCAGCAGCTTGACCATGGAGCCGCCGATGATGGCGGGGATCAGCGGGGACATGGTGCCCACGATGGCATCCAGAATGTTGTTGCCCACCTTCTTCAGGGTCAGGGGCTCCTTCTTCTCGCCGCGGGCCACCTGGCTTGCCTCGCCGAAGTCGCCCATCTTGAGCACTTCGTTGTAGGCCTCTTCCACATGGTTGCCAATGATGATCTGGTACTGGCCGCCCTGGTTCACGACGCCCATCACGCCGTCGGCCGCCTTGACGGCTGCGTCGTTGATCTTGCCCTCGTCCTTCACCACGAAGCGAAGGCGGGTCATGCAGTGGGTCACGCTGGCAATGTTCTCCACACCGCCGATGTTCTCCACGATCTTTTTGGAGATCGCAGCATAATCTTTTGCCATGATTGTTTCTCCTTTACCTTTTCAAGTCATCCAATTTCCGGTCGAAGCGCTTCCGATGCACCCATTATAGACGCAGGCAGGTGATTTGTCAGCAGTTTCCGGGCATAAAAAAACAAGTGCCGTTTTTTCGCACTTGTTTTTTTCGGGTAACACTCTGTTTTTTATTTTGGACTTTTTTCAGATGGCTGCCGGGCCCTCGGAGGTGTAGCGGTAGAGCTTTTTGCCCAGCCGCTCCACGATGCTCATGGCCGGGAGCTGGGTCGTCACATCGTAGACTCCCAGCCGCTCGTAGGTGACATAATAGGCCAGATTATAGTCCGAGAGTTTTGCGATGGTGCAGTTTTCCGTGTTGGTCACGCTGAGGATCTGGCAGTTCTGCTCCTTGAAGCGCATCACATGGCCGATGGTGTCGCGGGACTCGCCGGACACCGAAAACACGATCACCAGCGAATTTTCCACGAATCGGCTCTCGGTGGGGTAATGGGGCTCGTCGATGTACAGGCAGAACTTGCCCATGCTGGAAAAATAACGTGCCCCATACTTGGCCACGATGCCGGACATACCGCTGCCCACAAAAAAGATGTGCCGGGCCTGAAAGATGACCCTGGTCAGCATGTCCAGCTTCTGCTCAAACTCCGCCGAGCAGGTCTTTTTCAAAAAGTCGATGACCTCCGACACATCGTCCTTGACCGGCGGTTGCTTTGCCTGTTCCAGATGCTGGCGCAGCCGGATCTTGAACTCCGCGTAGCCGTCGCAGCCCGCCTTTTTGCAGAACCGGAGGATGGTGGAGGTAGACACATGGGCGGCATCCGCAAACTCCCGGATGCGCATATAGCACACCTTGTCCGCGTTCCGCACAACATACTTATAAACTTCCAGCTCCAGATCATTCAGGCTGCAGATCATCTCTTCGCTGAACATCGGCCGCCCCTCCCTCGTGGTGGTTTTTGTTCCAGTATACTGTATTTTTTGCTGCGTTACAATTCCCCTGCTCAGAAAAAAGCCGCCGCACGGTGGCAGGGCCGTGCGGCGGCAGAAACATGCTTTGGGGAACCGATCAGATCAGGCTCAGGGCCTCTTCGTCGCCCACGAGGATGAAGTCGGGGTGCATCTGCAGGATGCTGGCGGGCACTTCCGGGGTGACCGGGCCGAAGAAGGCCTTCTTCACGATCTCGGCCTTGCCGGTGCCGTTGACCACCATCAGCACCTTACGGGCCTGCATGATGGTCTTGATGCCCATGGTGTAGGCCTGCTTGGGCACCAGGTCTACATTGCCGTCAAAGAAGCGCTTGTTGGCCTCGATGGTCTCCTGGGTCAGGTCCACACAGTGGGTCTCCAGCTCAAAAGCCTCGCCCGGCTCGTTGAAGCCGATGTGGCCGTCGTGGCCGATGCCCAGCAGCTGCAGGTCGATGCCGCCCACGCTGTGGATGATCTGGTTGTACTGGGCGCAGGCTGCGTCCGCATCGGGGTTGGTGCCGTCCGGCAGGTTGATGCGGGCGGGGTTGATGTTGACGTGGTCGAACAGGTGGCGGTGCATGAAGCTCCAGTAGCTTTCCGGGTGGTCCTTGGGCAGGCCGCGGTACTCGTCCAGGTTCACGGTGGTGACCTCCGAGAAATCAATGTCGCCCTTGTTGTACCACTCCACCAGTTGCTGGTAGGCCCCCACCGGGGTGCCGCCGGTGGCCAGACCCAGCACGCAACTGGGCTTCATGATGACCTGTGCGGAAATAATGTTTGCCGCCTTGCGGGACATGTCTGCGTAATCCTTTGCACGAATGATCTTCATCACAAACGACCTCTTTCATCTTTCATCTTTGCTGCGTTCACCGCGCAGCATCGGTTTTGCGCTTCCACGCATTCTATTGCAATTCTACCACAATTCACAGGATGCTGTCCAGCATTCTAGCGCATTCTGACCGAATTTTGCTGTTTTTCAGCCGATTCGTCCAAAAACTGCCGGACCGAACGCAGAGGGCCCCGCCGAAGCGGAGCCCTCACGCCGGGAACGCCCGGCAGCGTCTGCAATTTCAGGTTCAGTCCAGATCCTCGCCGTTGGATGCGATGACCTTCTTGTACCATTGGAATTCCTGCACCTCTAGTATAGCGGAAAAACCACAAAAGGAAAAGAGGATTTAGTGGCTTCTTTGTGCCAAAAAGACAAAACAGCGCCCCCTGCGCCGTCCGAGACGGTTGATATGTACCCAGTTTTCTGGACACTGGATGAAAAATGAATAATTAAGATTCAGACATGGATGCTTTCCTGAATTTAGAGGGAGGCATCCATTTTGTTTTAGCCTGAATCCTGCGGTTATTGTAATAGTCGATATAATCAGCAATCGCTTTGGAAAAGATCTCAAAGGAAGGATAGTTCTTCTCAAATCCATAGAACATCTCGTTCTTCAATCTTCCGAAGAATGTTTCCATAATGCAGTTGTCATAGCAGTTGCCCTTTCTGGACATAGATTGGATGATTCCATGTTTCTTCAGTTCTTCTCGGTAGAAAGTGTGTTGGTACTGCCAGCCCTGATCTGAGTGCATAATCAGTCCTTGAACGGACGGAAAGCGTTTGAACGCTTTATTCAGCATATCCTTGACTTGCGCCATATTGGGACTGAGGGAAAGATTATACGAGATCACTTCATTCGTGT
>OGYN01002708.1_pt1 | contig 12686 bp, 8 predicted proteins | sample 1576551 | NCBI WGS metagenome assembly OGYN01 (sample SAMEA3541589, study PRJEB24748) | human gut metagenome | biome: human gut; feature: human-associated habitat; material: faeces | place: China | collected 2012 | reverse complement strand
AAGTTCAGTTAGTCCTTGAACAGTAACGTAAAAAATTAGCATTTTTAATATCATTTCACATATTTTTTATAAAGATAATTACTGTCAGACAGGGAAGAATGTGTTAATATAATAATATGAGTAATTATAAATCTTAACAAGAAAATTCGGAAAAAGGAGAGGTTTCTTATGCCAACAACATACGCACATTATAAATTCGGAAAAGAGGTGCTCAGCGCACTTCCAAGACCCCTTCAGAATTCTATAGAAGCGCATAGAGAGTTGTTTGATATTGGGTTACATGGACCGGATATCTTATTTTATTATAATGCATTAAAGAAAGATCCGGTGAATGAACAGGGGCATACACTTCATGAACAATTTGCCGATGAGTTTTTCCATCATGCAGTTGAAGTGATTGAAAAAGCAAAAGATCCGTCTGCTGCGCGTGCATATATTTATGGATTTATCTGTCATTTTGCTTTAGACAGTGAATGTCATCCTTATGTTGAAAAAATTATGCAGGTAGGAAGAGTTTCACACAATGAGATTGAGATGGAGCTGGATCGAATGATGCTGACGGAAGATTATCATGATCCTTTGCGCTATCTGACAGCGAAGCATATTCATCCTAAGATGGAGTATGCGGAAGTGATCGCACCATTTTTCAAAGATATAACAGCCGAGCAGATCTATAAGGCATTAAAAGGGATGGTTTTTTATCATAAGCTGTTTCTGGCACCGACATCTGGAAAGCGAAAAGCGTTGTTTCTTGGGATGAAGGCAGTGGGAAAATACGATTCATTGCATGACATAGTGATGAGTGTAAAGCCAGATCCGTTATGTCAGAAATATTGTAAGGTTTTAAAACGGCAATATTCAGGTGCAGTGCCGTTAGCTGCGAGTCTGATCGTACAGTATCAGAAGAAATTATTCCAGGATACACCGCTTCCGGAACGTTTTCATGAGACATTCGGTGCAGGAGAAGAGTGGGAGAAACTGCGTCTGTAGAGAATCGAAGAAAAGAGTAACAGACTGCTTGCCAGGAGAGATGCAGAAGAAGAGAAAAAGAGTCAGGAGAATGTAGATGAAGGAATTCGTTAAAGTGCAGGATATCACGAAAACTTATAAAATGGGTGAAGTTGAGATTCATGCAGTGGATCACATCAGCTTTTCGATTGAGCAGGGAGAACTTGTTGTAATCGTTGGACCAAGTGGTGCAGGTAAGACAACTGTGCTTAATATTCTCGGTGGAATGGATACGGCAACAAGCGGGAAGCTGTATGTAGATGGAAAAGATATTACAGCTTATAATTCCAAACAGCTGACAGGATACCGCAGAGATGACATCGGATTTGTTTTTCAGTTTTATAATCTTGTGCCGAATCTGACCGCATTGGAAAATGTTGAGCTTGCGTTGCAGATCAGTAAGGATCCGTTGGATGCACAGGCAGTTTTGGAGGAAGTTGGTCTGGGGGAACGGAAGAATAATTTTCCGGCACAGCTTTCCGGCGGTGAGCAGCAGCGAGTTTCAATCGCGAGAGCATTAGCGAAGAACCCAAAGCTTTTGCTTTGTGATGAGCCAACAGGTGCATTGGATTACAATACAGGAAAATCAATTTTGAAATTACTTCAGAATATGTGTAGAGAAAAGGGAATGACAGTTATTATCATTACACATAATCAGGCACTTGCGCCGATGGCAGATCGATTGATTCATATAAAAAATGGACAGGTAGCAAGAATGGAATCTAATGAGAATCCGACTTCGATTGATGAAATTGAATGGTAGGGGATGTGGATGAAGAAAGCATTACGAAAAAACTTTTATATGGAGATCCGTCATAGCCTTGGACGTTTTTTATCCATTTTCTTTATTGTTGCGATAGGATGTGCATTCTTTTCCGGAATTCGTGCATCAGAGCCGGATATGAGATATTCAGGAGATGCATATTTCGATGAGAAGAACCTGATGGATATTCAGGTAATGAGTACAATGGGACTGACAGAAGATGATCTGGATGCAATTCGTGCTGTGGATGGTGTATTGGATGCAGAAGGAAGCTATGCAACAGATGTACTTTGTACGATTCGGGGAAACCAGGTAGCAGTTCATGTTATGGCGCTCCAGGATAAGATGAATCAAGTTCAGTTAGAAGATGGCAGGCTTCCAGAAAAGGAAAATGAATGTGTAATAGATGCAGATTATCTGGATGGAAAGAATCTGAAGATTGGGGATAAGATCACATTATCGAGTGGGACTTCGGATTCCTTGGAAGATACACTCAAGACAGATACATTTACCATTGTTGGTACGGTCAGCAGTCCGGAGTATATTGCATTTCACAGAGGCAGTACAACAATCGGAAATGGAAGTGTCAGTGCCTTTCTTTGCGTTCCGGAGAAAGCATTTTCATTAGATGTGTATACAGAGATTACAGTGCAAGTTGAAGGTGCAAAGGAAGCGACTACATTTACGAAAGAATATGAAGAACATGTGGATTCTGTGCTGAAAAAGGTGCAGGCAATTAAAGCGGAAAGAGAACAGGCCAGATATGATGAGATTGTTTCGACAGCGCAGGAAAAAGTGGATGAAGCACAAGAAGAGTTAGCTCAGGCAGAGCAGGATCTGGCAGATGGAAAAGAAGAGGCAGAAGAAGAACTTGCAAGTGCAAGAGAGAAACTTGATGCAGCGCAGAAAGAGCTTGAACGAGGAAGAAATCAGCTGGCAGCTTCGAAGCTTGAACTGGAGCAGTCGAGAAATCTTCTGGTATCAAAACAAAAGGAACTGGATCAGTCCAAAGCACAAGTTGAGCAGGGAGCACAGGAACTTAGCGAAAAACAGATTACACTTACAACATTAAGAAATCAGCTGGCACAACTGAAAGAGCAGGAAGAAAGTCTGGAAGATCAGAGACAAGAACTTTTAGCGCAACAGACACAGATGCAGCAAAAGAAAGACGAGCTTCTGAAAGCAAAGGAAGAATTGCAGCAACAGGCAGAAGACTATCAGTCCGCGTATCAGCAGATTTATCAGCCGATGAAACAGTCTTATGAAGAATTAAATACACAGTATGAACTTCTTTTACAGAACTATGAGGCACTGAAAGAAGAATACGACCGGAAGCAGGAAGCAGGAGAAGAAGATCCGGAATTAAAAGCTCAGTTAGAACAGTTGGAAGCTGAAAAAACAGCAATGGAAGAGAAGTTGACTGAATTGAAAGCAAATCTGGATAAAATGGAACTGGAGGCGAAGGCTGCCGAAGCAGAGATTCAGAAAAACCAGACAAAGATTGAAGCCGGATTAACGCAGATCAACGAAGGGCTTCCAGTAGTTGAAGCCGGGATAGCTCAGATTGAAGAGGGTATTCCGGTATTACAGAATAATATACAGAAACTGACGGATGTGCTGACACAGGGGGATGCTGCAATCCTTACTGCAAGTCGGCAGATAGATCAGGCAAAGGCGCAGATTACATCCGGTCAGCAGCAGATTGACAGTGGATGGCAGCAGATCAGTGAGGGACAGAAGAAGATTGAGGAGGCACAGCGGCAGTTAAGCAGCGGAACAAAGGAACTGGAAGACGGTTGGGCAGTGTATGAGGAAGGTCGTATAGAAGTTCAGAAGAAGATTGAAGATGGAGAACGGCAGATTACAGAAGCAAGAGAAGAGCTTGCGAAAGCACAGCAGAAGATTGATGATCTTGAAAAGCCAAAGTGGTATGTCTATGATAGGAACAATCTGACAGAATACAGTGGATACGGAGATAATGCAGACCGTATGCGGGCAATCGGTAAAGTGTTCCCACTCATTTTCTTCCTTGTTGCAGCATTGATCAGTCTGACAACAATGACACGAATGGTAGAGGAGGAGAGAACGCAGATCGGTATTTTGAAGGCTCTCGGATATGGAAATGCTTCAATTGTTGGAAAATATCTCTGGTATGCGATCCTTGCGACATTAACCGGTGGTGTTTTCGGAATTCTGATTGGAGAAAAGATAATTCCATATATCATTATCACTGCATATAAGATCTTGTATCGTCATATGTATGATGTTGTGATCCCGTATAATTTGTATTATGCTGTAACAGCATGTGCAGCGGCACTTGCATGTACAGTAATCGCAACACTGTTCTCATGTATGAAAGAATTACGAGAGCAGGCAGCAGAATTGATGCGTCCGCCGACACCAAAACAGGGAAAACGAGTATTTCTGGAACGAGTTCCGTTTATCTGGAAAAATCTGAATTTTACATGGAAATCGACCGTGCGTAATCTGGTGCGGTATAAAAAACGCTTCTTCATGACAGTATTTGGAATTGGCGGTTGTATGGGCATGATGTTGTTTGGTTTTGGATTAAAAGATTCTATTTCAGCAATCGTTCCGCTTCAATACGAACAGATTCAGCTTTATGATGGAGACGTTATTTTAAAGGAAGATGTGACAGAAGAAGAGAGAATTGAGGTTCAGAAAGAACTGGATACGGATAAGAAGGTATCAGTGACTGCAGAAAATCTTTTGAAAAATATTGAGGTCAGTTCAGGAGAGTCTTCTCAGGAAGTTTATTTAGATGTACCAAAAGATGTAGAAGCATTCAAAAAGTTTGTCGTGATCCGGGATCGGAAGACAAAAGAAATTTATTCCTTGGATGATAAAGGAGCAATCCTGACTGAAAAAGTAGCGAAACTGCTGGAAGTCAATGTCGGTGATAAATTAACGATTGATACAGATGATGGAGAGAAAACAGTCTTGATCAGCGCAATCTGTGAGAACTATATGGGACATTATCTCTATATGACATCTGAAGTCTATGAAAAGACATTCGGTGAGGCTCCGGCCTATAATTCAATTTATTATAGAACTCAGGACCGTACAACAGAGGAGGCAAAGGATGTCGGCGAAAATATAATGAAGTGTGATGGAACACTTAGCATCAGCTATACGACAAGCCTGAAAAAGCAGGTGGATCATATGCTGGAGAGTCTGGACATCGTGATTGTTGTATTGATTATTTCAGCAGGAATGCTGGCATTTGTAGTGCTGTATAATCTGAATAATATTAACATTACAGAGCGAAAGAGAGAACTGGCAACATTAAAGGTACTTGGATTTTATGACAAGGAAGTTTCTTCTTATGTTTACAGAGAGAATATCCTGCTGACCTTGATTGGGGCACTGGCGGGATTGTTGATCGGAAAAATTCTGCACCGCTTTATTGTTGAGACAGTGGAGATTGATTCGGTTATGTTTGGACGAAATATCGATCCACCAAGTTTCTTGTATGCCTTTCTTCTGACAGTGGCCTTTTCTTTGTTTGTCAATGGAGTGATGTATTTTAAATTAAAGAAGATCAACATGGTTGAGTCACTCAAGAGTGTGGAATAAGACAGATTTGTGCAGGAAATATAATAACGAGCATAATAACGAATTGCAGAGAAGCTGCATGGAACATAGATACAATTGTGAAATGTTTCATGACAGCTTCTTTGTTGTTGCTGGCCGGTTACTGTTCACTCCCGTGTCAATCACTCCACTGTCCGCACGTAGTATGAACAATAACTTAAAAAAATACTTGAAATATACCTGTAGGGGGTATATATTAATAATTAGAAAATATACCCCCAGGGGGTTATACGACAGGAGAAATACAATGGATGAAAAAAAAGTCTGTCCGGGATGTTGTCACAAGACAAAGGATCGACCGGAAAAAGAATATAAAGATCTGATGAATCGTCTGAGTAGAATTGAAGGACAAGTCAGGGGAGTTCGAAGGATGGTTGAAGAAGGCGCGTATTGTCCGGATATTCTGATTCAGGTATCTGCGGTGAATGCGGCTCTGAATAGTTTCAATAAAGTGCTTTTGGCAAACCATATCCGGACATGTGTGGCAGATGATATCCGGGATGGAAAAGATGAAACGATTGACGAGCTCGTGACGACACTTCAGAAATTGATGCGATAAAAGATCTGAAGAGAGATCTGGCACAAAAAGTCCGGATCACAACTTGAAGGAGGAGTAAGATGGAACAATATAATGTGACGGGAATGAGTTGTGCAGCCTGCAGTGCCCGTGTTGAGAAGGCAGTTGGGAAAGTCCCCGGAGTTGAGAACTGTTCAGTCAGTCTTCTGACGAATTCCATGGGAGTGGAAGGCACAGCAACAGTAGATGCGGTTATTGCGGCTGTTGAGGAAGCTGGATATGGGGCAACGTTGAAATCTGCAAAGAATGAAGGGTATGGGATGAATCAAAGTGAGCAGAACTGTGCGGAAGATGCGTTGAAAGACAGGGAGACACCGAAGATGAAAAGGCGTCTGATCGCTTCTTTGTGTTTTTTGATTCCGCTCATGTATCTGTCAATGGGGCATATGATGTGGGGCTGGCCACTTCCGGTATTTCTGGAAGGGAATCATGTGGCGATGGGGCTGGCGCAGCTCCTGTTAACGACAATCGTTATGGTGATCAATCAGAAGTTTTTTATCAGTGGATGGAAAGGCATGATCCATAGAGCACCAAATATGGATACGCTGGTTGCACTTGGTGCAGGTGCATCTTATGGATATAGCGTGTATGCATTATTCGCTATGACAGCAGCGCAGACGGCAGGTGATATGGATCATGTGATGGAGCTGATGCATGAATTTTATTTTGAATCAGCAGCAATGATTTTAACGTTGATCACAGTAGGAAAGATGCTTGAAGCGCATTCAAAGGGAAAGACAACAGATGCATTAAAAAGCCTCATGAAGCTGGCACCAAAGACAGCAACGCTCCTGCGTGATGGAAAAGAACAGGAAGTTTCGATTGACCAGGTGAGAAGAGGAGATCAGTTTGTTGTAAGACCGGGGGAGAATATTCCGGTGGATGGAATTGTTCTGGAAGGAAACAGTGCAGTAGATGAAGCTGCCCTGACCGGAGAGAGTATACCGGTAGATAAAGCAGAAGGGGATAAAGTGTCTGCGGCTACAATGAATCAGTCAGGTTTTCTGCGTTGCGAGGCGACGAGAGTTGGCGAGGATACAACATTATCACAGATTATTCAGATGGTAAGTGATGCGGCAGCAACAAAAGCGCCAATTGCCAAAGTGGCAGATAAAGTTTCAGGAGTATTTGTTCCGACAGTTATTTCTATTGCAATTGTCACAATGATCGTATGGCTGCTTGTCGGAGAGTCTGTTGGATTTGCACTTGCAAGGGGAATTTCTGTTCTGGTGATCAGCTGCCCGTGTGCATTAGGTCTGGCCACTCCGGTTGCAATTATGGTTGGAAATGGAATGGGCGCGAAGAATGGAATCATGTTTAAGACAGCTGTTTCGCTGGAAGAGACAGGAAAGACGGAGATTGTCGCACTGGATAAGACAGGAACGATCACAAGTGGAGAACCGAAGGTGACGGATCTGCTCTCTGCGGACGGAATGACAGAACATGAATTATTATTTTTTGCAAATGCATTGGAGAAGAAAAGTGAGCATCCGCTTGCCCGGGCAATTCTTGCAAAGGCAGAAGAAAATGGGGAAGCAGAGCAGAAAAGTGAAATCACACAGTTTCAGGCAGTTCCGGGAAATGGTCTGTCAGGAAAACTTGGAGAGGACTGGCTGTACGGAGGCAATTTTAAATTCATTTCTGACAAAATGAAGATTTCTGCCAGCATAAAAGAACAGGCGGAACGGTTGGCACAGCAGGGAAAGACACCGCTGTTCTTTGGAAGGAATGAGCAGTTCCTTGGCATGATCGCAGTTGCGGATGTGATCAAGGAAGATAGTCCACAGGCAGTGAAAGAACTTCAGAATATGGGAATCCATGTTGTTATGCTGACCGGAGATAATGAGCGCACAGCGAAGGCAATTGGTGAGCAGGCAGGTGTGGATGAAGTGATCGCAGGTGTTCTTCCGGAAGGAAAAGAACAGGTGATCCGCAAGCTGAAAGAAAAAGGAAAGGTTGCGATGGTAGGTGACGGTATCAATGACGCACCGGCACTGACCAGGGCAGATATGGGAATTGCAATTGGAGCTGGGACAGATATTGCAATCGATGCAGCGGATGTTGTGCTGATGAAGAGCCGGTTAAGTGACGTGCCGGCGGCAATCCGTATGAGCCGTGCAACATTGCGCAACATTCATGAGAATCTGTTCTGGGCATTTTTCTATAATGCGATAGGAATTCCACTGGCAGCAGGAATCTGGATCCCAGTCTTTGGTTGGAAATTAAATCCGATGTTCGGAGCAGCGGCAATGAGCCTGTCCAGTTTCTGTGTAGTAACAAATGCATTGAGACTGAATCTGTTTAAAATGTACGATGCTAGCAAAGACAGAAAAAGAAAGATGAAAAAGGTAGAAACAGCAGAAAATACTGTTTCAGATATTGTCTTAGCAGACAAAAATGAGTCAGAAAACAAGGAGGAGACAAAGATGACAAAGACAATGAAAATCGAAGGAATGATGTGTGGACACTGTGAAGCGGCTGTGAAGAAAGCTCTCGAGGCACTTGAGCAGGTTGATACAGCAGAAGTCAGCCATGAGGCCGGAACAGCAGTTGTAACACTGAATTCCGAAATCAGTAATGAAGTGCTGAAAAAGACAGTCGAAGACAAAGATTATACAGTAACAGCGATCGAGGATTAATGAGCAAAGAAGAGGTCCCCTGCGGAAATGAAAGATTCTGCAGGGGGCCTCTTGGATTAATCCTTGTATACAATCTTTCCATCACAGATTGTATATTTTACTTTTCCATACAATTCCCATCCGGTAAATGGAGAATTAGAAGACTTAGAAGCATAAGTCTCAGGAGTCCATTTCTCGTTCGGATCAAACAGTACAAGATCAGCTGATTTTCCTTCTGCGACAGAACCGCACGGAAGGTGATACAGGCTGGCAGGATTGATCGTCATCTTCTCAATCAGCTGGCTTAATGTCAGGTGTCCCGGACGTACAAGGGAAGTGATTCCGAGAGCAAGGGAAGTCTCAAGACCAATAATACCGCTTGGTGTTTGTGTGATAGGACGGGATTTCTCTTCCGTACTGTGTGGCGCGTGGTCTGTAGCAATCAGATCGATCGTACCGTCTTTGAGACCTTCGATGATAGCAAGGCGGTCATTTTCTGTACGAAGCGGTGGGTTCATCTTGGCAAGTGCGCCGTATTTTAATACAGCTTCATCTGTCAAAGTGAAATGATGCGGAGTTGCCTCTGCATGCAGATTTGCTCCCATAGCTTTAAAGGTGCGTACCAGTTCAACGGACTGTCCGGAGCTGATATGCTGGATCACGACCTGTGCACCGGAACGAAGCGCCAGCAGACAGTCTCTGGCAACAAGAGATTCTTCTGCAATCGAAGGAGAACCGTAGATGCCCAGCGCATCAGATACAGGTCCGTGGTTGATTCCGTTTGTTTCAATAAATGCAGGATCTTCTTCATGAAGACTGATCGGAAGGTCAAGTGCCTTCGCCTCTTCCATTGCTTTATAGAGAAATGCAGCGTTCTTAAGAGGGATTCCGTCATCTGTGAATCCACAGGCACCGGCAGCGGCAAGTTCCTTCATGGAAGTCATCTCCTCACCTTTGAGTCCGCAGGAGACAGCAGCAGCCTGGAAAATATGGATGTCTTCCAAAGCCTCCCGTTCCATCAGTTCTTTGAGAACCGGAACAGAATCGATGACCGGTGAAGTATTTGCCATACAGATCACGGAAGTAAATCCACCGGCAGCAGCTGCAAGAGATCCGGTATGGAGATCTTCTTTATAAGTAAATCCGGGATCGCGGAAATGAATGTGTGTGTCAACAAGTCCTGGAGAAATCATAAGTCCTGCAGCATCAAGCTCATCCTCTCCATTTTCAGGTGTCAGAGTTCCGGCATCTGCGAGTGTCTGGATCAGACCGCCTGTGATGCGAAGGTCGACAAGACGTTCTGTATCAGATGCAGGATCAATTAGAAAACCATTTTTTATAAGCATAATTCATCCTCCTTTTGCTGTTAAGTATACCGTATTTTTGATAGAGATTCAAATTTATTAGAAAATGTGTTATCATAAACACACCATAACATGAAAAGAAAGAAGGCAGAAAGGTTGATCTCTGGATTTTACCGGATTCAGACAATCGTTCTGCGGAAAGAAGGAGTAAATGAAAGAATACGATTATCTGATTGTCGGAGCAGGTCTTTATGGAGCTGTCATGGCACATGAATTAAAGAAAAAAGGGAAGAAATGTCTTGTGATTGACCGAAGAGATCATATTGCAGGAAATATTTACTGTGAGGACATAGAAGGAATCCATGTACATAAATATGGTGCACATATTTTCCATACGTCTGATAAAAAGATATGGGATTACATGAATCAGTTCGCGGAATTTAATAATTACATCAATTCACCGGTAGCAGTTTATAAAGATGAACTTTATAACCTGCCATTTAATATGAATACATTCAGTAAGATGTGGAATATCCGTACACCGCAGGAAGCAAAAGAGATTATTGAAAAACAGCGCAAAGAGACAGGAATCACAGATCCACAGAATCTGGAGGAACAGGCACTTTTTCTTGGCGGAAGAGATATCTATGAGAAACTGATCAAGGGTTATACAGAGAAACAGTGGGGAAGAAAGTGTACAGAACTTCCGGCATTTATTATCAAACGTCTGCCATTCCGCTTTGTTTACGATAATAACTATTTCAATGACAGGTATCAGGGAATTCCGGTTGGCGGTTATACAGCAATCGTTGAGAAGATGCTGGAAGGGACAGAAGTTCGTACAGGGATTGATTTCTTTGAATTCAGAAAAGAGAATCCGGAGATTGCAGAGAAGATTATTTTTACAGGAATGATCGATGAATATTTTGGATATCAGCTGGGAGCATTGGAGTATCGTTCTGTCAGATTTGAGACAGAAGTTCTTGATTGTGAGAACTATCAGGGAAATGCTGTTGTCAATTACACAGAGCGTGAAGTTCCGTATACAAGAATTATCGAGCATAAGCATTTTGAGTTTGGCAAGCAGGAGAAGACAGTTATTTCCAGAGAGTATTCATCAGAATGGAGTGTTGGCATGGAACCATACTATCCGGTAAATGATGAGAAGAATAATGCATTGTTTGAAGAATACAAGAAGCTTGCAGAAAAGGAAGAAAATGTAATCTTTGGCGGACGACTGGGAGATTATAAATATTATGACATGGATAAAGTTGTTGCCGCAGCTCTTGACAGACTGGAAGAATTCAATTAATATGAGAGTCACACTTCAGTCGTTCTGACTGAAGAATCAGGAAAGATTCTGAAGAGTAGTTCGTATCAGATTCTGATAATTTTCAATTGGACAGGTATTGTATCGTGTGCGGTGTGGGGCCGCACACGTTTAGATGACAGATTGCAGTAGAATTAAATATGGAAAAAATGTATGAAGTACTTCGCTTCGTGGAAAAAGGAACCGAATGCCAGCCAAGTATCGATTGCCTGCAGGGAGAACTGTTGATTTATTATCTGCGGGATAATACACAGTTGGATAAAGCAGTGTTATTTGAATGGTTCCGACAGATTGCAGGGGAAATAAGAAAGTATCAGCAGTCGAGACGTGGGCAGAATTATCGTTGTCTGACCCCATATAGTATTGTTGTGACAGAAGAAGGAGAATTGTTGCTTTTGAATCCGGATGCACAGGAAAATGAATTTGTTATGAAGAAGATGCAGCAGAAAGCGGTGAGAAGTCATTTTATCCGCCCGACAGCGTCAGGCAGCAGGAAAAATTATTCCGTGGATTTGTTCGGATATGGTAAAATTTTGCAGTTTTTACTGGCATATACAGAGCAGATCCCGGAACTTAGCAGAAGTGAAGAACGCAGACTGGAGCGGATCATTGAACGTTGTACCGGTGGCGGAAGACGGCATTATGATAAGATCAGCCAGGTGATACGTGATCTTCCGGAGGAACGCGAGGAATGGAATCTGGAACAGAAAGTAAAACTTCGGAATGTCAAACTGGCGGTTCTTTTATTTGCTGCCGGGGCAGTAATTGCGGCAGCAGGAATTGGGATGAGCTGGGGAAGAGAAAGCAACAATACAGTTGGGAAAAGTGAAACGGCAGTGCAAGCTCAGAAAGCAGACGATGTAAAAACAATACCAGAAGAACATAGTGAAACTGAACAGGAAAGAAAAAAAGCATTGGAAGATATGAAATGGAAGAAAGAGATGGAAGAACGGGTTCAGGAGATTCTGGAATCGGTCAAAGCATGTGAAAAGAAGATAGAAGAAACGACGAAAGAAGAGAATAACGGGGAAAACAAGGAAGAAGCAGAGCAAACGACAGAACAGCAAACAGAGGAAACTGCGGAAAAATCTGTAGAAGAGGAAATACAACAGGAAACGAAACAAGAAGTGATAAATGATCCGGTTGTTCCGGAATAAGAAAAAAGTCTCCATAAAAGGGAGGATGCCGGGTAACCATTTACTGGTTCCCGGCATGTATTATGAAAAAGTTTATTCAAAGTTTTTTGTTTTTTCCTTTGATGCTTATAGTATATGTGAGAGAAATGAAGAAAAAGTGATAAGAAGATGAAAGATTTTTAAATGATAAATGAACAAATTATGAACGACAGATGTAGTGGAAAATAACGGTTTAAAAAAGAATGGCAGTGTGGTATTCTACATCTAAAGAGAACTTCGGAAGTTACTGTTCACTCCCGTGTCAATCACTCCGCTGATTGACACGGAGGATGCGT
>OGYN01002707.1_pt1 | contig 12688 bp, 16 predicted proteins | sample 1576551 | NCBI WGS metagenome assembly OGYN01 (sample SAMEA3541589, study PRJEB24748) | human gut metagenome | biome: human gut; feature: human-associated habitat; material: faeces | place: China | collected 2012 | reverse complement strand
GGGATAGTCCACTTCTGGGCAGTCATAACTAACTTAAATTTGTTGTTACTACCCATATACCCCCCCAGGGTATTTGTAGTCTCTCGATGTTTCACGTGAAACGTTGCGGTGTGTTGTGGCATGTTATGTCAACTATTGTAGTGATATGAAAACTATTGTATTAGTGGGTTGCATTGTTTGTACAGGTGTGAGTTAATATCTTGACAATATATCTCTTTACAAGTATATTATACTTGTAAATATGGAGGTGAGTAAAAATGAGTAAAACTGATTCTCGTAGATATGATAAATATACATATGGTTTTTTTTCATGTGATAAATATAATTACACAGATAAAGATATGTGTATTAATCAACATGTAGGTTATATGTTAAATCGTACTTTGTCTATGTTTGATTATAACGGACTACCAGAAACTATTGATAAACGTAATTTAGAGTTGATGTTGCAAATTAATGGTAATGTATGTTGGTATAAATATAATGATAAATTATATGTATTTACTGGTGGTTTAGGTGGAGAACCAAATGTTTACTATATGCCTACAATTTATACTATTGCTAACCCAGCTTTAAATATTAGTAGATCTCTTAAAATTGATAGAGATTGTGTAGTAATGCCAAATGATTTTTTATATCTCGGATTATTACCTCTATATGAAAGATATGCTACAGGATTAACTGAAAATGAATTGTCAATGTATATTGCAACAATTAATCTTAGAATTACATCAATAATTAGCGCTAGTGACGATAACACTAGAAAAAGTGCTGAAAAGTTTCTGGATGATATTACAAGCGGCAAGCTTGGTATTATAGCTGAAAATGCTTTTCTTGATGGTATCAAGTCGCAACCTATTAGGGGTTCATCTGGTGACGACACGATTACATCATTAATTGAGCATGAACAGTACTTAAAGGCATCATGGTATAATGAAATAGGTTTAAATGCTAATTACAATATGAAACGTGAATCAATAAACTCTGGTGAAAGTCAATTAAATAATGACATGTTAATGCCGTTAATTGATTCTATGTTATATTGTAGAAAGGAAGCGTTAAAGAAAGTTAATGCTATGTACGGCACTAATATTACTGTTCACAAATCTTCTAGTTGGGAAGATAATCAAATTGAAATTGATAAAGAGCAAAATAATGTAGGAGGTGATGAAAATGGAAACATTGACACTGAATAGTGTTTATCCAGAATGGATAACTAAAGGGATTTTTAGCTATTTAAACGCTTTAGAAGTTCCTTGGAAAAATGATGTTCCTGGCAATCAATTAGATGTTATTTATCACGGTTCAAGGAGTGGCAATAAAATTATAGGGTCTTTACTAGAGAATTATCTTGATAATAATACTGTTAGTGATGATAATAAAATTATAATAGCGCAAGCAATTTATACAATATATATTAAAAATTGGAATGCTCTATATAAAACATTATCATTAGAATATAATCCGATTGAAAACTATTCTATGACAGAAACAGAAAATGTTCAAGATTCTCATAACGGAACGTTAGAAAGTAATGGCACTGATACAAACACAAATACTGAAAATACAATTGTAAATGATACTTCCAATAATCAATTATGGGGTTTCAATTCAACCGATTCTGTAAATAGTGATAAGCAAATTGGTGACACTACTAAAAACGTAGACGGTAGTATGAATACCACACATAAAAACACAGATACGGAAACAAAAAATATTACTTCTGATAGAATGCTTAAACGTTCTGGTAATATTGGAGTTACAACATCACAACAAATGATTGAAAGTGAACGTCAATTATGGTTGTGGAATTTCTTTGAAAGTGTTTTTTCTGACATAGATAAAATACTTGTATTAAAAATTTATTAAAAGGAGGAATGATAAATGTTTAAAGGTGGTTACAAATTAATTGATTTTAAAGATAGTAATATTACTTTAACTACACCAACAACCATTAAAGGGGTATATGATGCAATTGAACACAATTACAGAAAACCCACTTTAATTACAGGGCTTGTTATTGGTTCAGTAGAAAAAGAAGATACTTTTGTAAATTTTGAACATGGCGAAAATGTGTATAATGGTTTACTTGGTATGACAGCAAATAATAAAGTATTATTTATCACAATTACAAATGAAGATGTGGTTACTATTACAGAAAACACAATTACATTATCAAAAGGAGGTATATAAATTATGACAGTTGCACAGATTTACAATATTATTAACCCAATTACAAAAGAAATTCTTGGCGAAACTGCGGTAGTTAATGAGGATTTATCTAATATTGTAGATATTGGAAAAGAGCTTTTTGATGTTACAGACGTTGACAATTATGTTAAATCATTAGTGAATCATATCGGACGTGTTGTTTTTGTTAATCGTCCTTATTCTGGTAGTGCTCCATCAGTATTGATGGATGGATGGGAATATGGTTCTGTTCTCGAAAAGATTAGTGCTGAATTACCAGAAGCGACAGAAAATGAAAGTTGGGAATTAACAGACGGTGCAAGTTATGATCCCAATATTTTCTATAAACCAAAAGTTTCAGCTAAATTCTTCAATAAAAAAGTTACTTTTGAAATTCCAATGAGTTTTACAGAAAAACAGGTAAAAGAAAGTTTCTCTAATGCGGCACAGCTTAACGGTTTTTTATCTATGTTATACAATGCGGTTGATAAGTCAATGACAATTAAAATTGATAGTCTTGTTATGAGAACTATTAATAATATGATTGCGGAAACATTGCATAATTTTAGTCCTAGTGGTGATTATACAGGTACAGGTGTTAGAGCCGTTAATCTGCTTAAATTGTATAATGATGATAAAGGCACAAATTTAACCGCTGAAAAATCTATTAAAGACCCGGATTTCATCCGTTTTGCATCTTATATTATGGGGCTTTATATGGAACGTTTAAGTAAAATTTCTTCTTTATTTAATATTGGTGGAAAAGATAGATTCACTTCACGTGATTTACTTCATGTTATTTTACTTAGTGATTTTGCTAAAGCTTCTGACAGTTTTTCAATGTCAAGCGCATTTCACAATGAATTTGTAGCACTTCCTAAAGGTGAAATCGTTCCTTATTGGCAAGGTTCTGGAACTGATTACTCCTTTACCTCTGTATCTTCCATTAATGTGAAAACCGCTTCTGGTGATACAGTTAACGCAAGTGGAATTATTGGTGTTATGTTTGATAGGGATGCGTTGGGAGTAACTAATCTTGATAGAAGAGTTACTACCAACTATAATCCTAAAGCAGAATTTTTCTCAAACTGGTATAAATTTGATGCTGGATATTTTAACGATATGAATGAGAATTTTGTTCTCTTCTATGTAGCCTAATATAAAGCCCCTCTTTTGAGGGGCATTTTAAGAGGTGTTATAAATGAATATAACTTTATATGTAAATAATTCAGAAAAGAATAAAATAGGTAAAAATCTTACAAATGATTTTTCTCTATCTGGCACTATTAGAGATGTAACAAATATTATTAATCCTGTTATATTAATAGAATTAAATGAAATTGGTAATTATAATTATTGTTATATTCCTAGTTTTAAACGTTATTATTTTATCACAGATATTACAGTTATAAGAACTGGATTATTCGCTATTTCTTTAACAGTTGATGTATTGGAATCATTTAAAACTGATATAAAAAATCTTTCTGTGATTCTTTTAAATACTCAAAATGTTGGTACAAATAACTATTTATCATCGCAAGTATTTCGTAATAATGTGAAATCTAAAACAGATATTATAAATTTTCCTAATGGATTAAATGATTCTGGCGAATTTATTCTTATCACAGCTGGAGGTTGATATAATGGGAGTAAGTTATAATGATTTTATAAGTGCTGTCGCTAATTATTACAATGCGGAAGCTGGAATACCACCAACAGCACAATGGGCTTCTTCAACTACTTGGTCGACAGTTTCAACAGATATGGCAAGAGTAGGAATCACTTCTGATAACTATATTAATTATCTTGAAAACTTTCCAGAACTTTTTGACATAACTAGAAATGTTGACGGAACTATATTAGATTCTTCACTTAAAAAATATATGTATTATGGGAATGTTAATGGCTATAATGCTAATACTGGTGGAGCGTTAAATAGTAATAAAATACCGTCAACTTTTGCCGAGTCTACAGGTTTAAATATTAGTGGATTAACTACTAAAGCAACCACTGGTGCTTTAACAACTAAAGGCGGTATTGGTTTAAAAGCTGATACTGGATTGACTGTACAGGGTGTAGTGTCAGCAATTGGTTTAGGTGCTTTAGCCGTAGGAACTGGTGCTACTCTTGGTAAAATTGTAGGTGATGCTTTATATGAGGCTAATCCCGAAATATGGGATTCTCACAAGATATCAGATTTATCTAAAACAGATTTTAATAAATTTGCTACTACAATTAAAGATGATGTTGGTACAGTATTACATGATGGTGTTTTAGCTTTATGGGGTGTTAATGGTGATACCACTACAATGTATGTTGATGAAAATGCGTTAGCTTACATGACTTGGTATTTGACAGAAAATAATTTATTAAAAAATACTTTCACACCTAACGAGCCAACATCCAAATTTGTAAGAATAAAAGTAAAAGGTTATAATGATAGGATAATTAGTAAAAATGATATTAATATTAATTCTGTGTATTCCACTGAAAATGGATATACCACCTATCGTGAAAACGCACAATGCACTGTACAAGTTAATTTACTTGAAACTGCTAAAATTAACTATAATTATAAATATTATTCAACTACAATTGCTTTATTATCTGGTATAGATAAATACCAAACATATAATTACGCAGTAATTCCGGCAAATTCTACTGTAGATAATACATATAAATTAAAAGGAACTGTAATTCAATCTAATAATGCTGAACATCCTGTTGGAAGTGAGTTTACAGTTATGCAAGGTGGTGCTAGTTTTTTAACATTTTCATTAGACGGCTACCCAGATAATGAAATAACAGGTTTTTATTTTGGAGATACTGCCATAACTGGTAGTGATATAGTATTATCAACTTCTGTCGCATCTAATAATGCTCTTTATTATGCTTTATGCGAAATAAATGGATTAGGTTCATATATCGGATATGACGGAATTTCAGAAAATCCAAATTCTAAACAATTTAATCCTACAGGTGTAGGAAGTGTAGCTACAGCACTTGGAGCTTTAAAAAATCAATACCCAGATTTATGGAATAATTCTATAAAACGCAACACAATTCAAGATGACGGTTCAGAGGATGAAAGAATATATGTTCCTATTCCAATACCGAAATTTAATAATCCTTTTGATGAAAAGCCAACAACAGGAACACCATCACAATCTAACCCCTCAGTTAATCCAGATACAACACCAAAAGATGAGTTAGACAATGTATCAGATACTACAACAAAAGACCCCACAAAAACAGATAATCCTAATACTGGCGGTGGTGATAGTCCGAACGTTGTTTTACCAACACAACAAGCTAGTTCGTTATGGGCTATATATAATCCAACATTAGGACAGTTAAATAATCTAGGTGCTTGGTTATGGTCTACAAATTTTATTGACCAGATTTTAAAAATATTCAATGACCCAATGCAAGCAATAATAGGACTTCACAAAGTATACGCTACTCCTAATATTTCTAGTAGTGGAAATATAAAAGTTGGTTATCTTGATAGTGGTGTACCGTCAAATATTGTAGGAAATCAATATACATATATTGATTGTGGTACAGTATCGTTACGTGAGTATTACGGTAATATATTGGATTACTCTCCATATACTACAGTTCAATTATATTTACCATTTATCGGTATTGTATCATTAGATATTGCGGATGTATCACGTTCTAGCATTACTGTTAAATATGGAGTTGATGTATTAACAGGTGCTTGTTTAGCTTCCGTGTCAGTGCAACGTGATAATGCTGGAGGCATACTTTATCAATATTCTGGAAACTGTGCTTGCCAATATCCATTATCCAGCGGTTCTTATATGGGTATGGTAACAGGCGCATTGGGGGCTATTGGAAGTTTAGCACGTGGTAATATTATAGGGACAGGTTTAAGTGTTGCTGGAATGCATACAAATATAGAACGTTCTGGTGGTTTTTCTGGAAATGCTGGTGCTATGGGAATTAAAAAGCCTTATTTAATTATAAGTCGTCCTCAATCTGCTATGAATGATGGTTTTCCATCAATACAGGGCTATCCATCTAACTATTATACACGATTAGGAAATTGTAGCGGGTTTACACAAATAGCAGAATGTCACGTTGAAAATATATCAGCAACAGACAAAGAACTTGATAAAATTAAAGATTTATTAAAAGAGGGGGTTATACTATGAAAATTTATGTTTGTACAGGGCATGCCAATTATGGTAATATGATTTCATCAGCGGACGGTACGTCAGTAGGTGGATGTAATGAATATAACTATAACAGAGACTTATTACCTTATATTAAAAAATGGTGTGAAAAAGTTGGTGTTGAATGTTATACAGATACACCGGAAATTGGAAAATTGCATTCTTTAGAAGATGAAATTAATTACTATATTTCACATGCTAATGCTAAAAATTATGATTTAGTAGTTCAATTACATCTTAATGCTTATGATGAAAAAGCCAAAGGTTGTGAAGTTTGGTATTATCCATCTAGTAATTTTGGAATGAGATGTGCTAATGATGTATGTAACAAACTTGGGTCAGTATGGTATAAAAGAGGTATTAAAGAAAGTAAAACTTTATATTGGCTTAGAAAAACAACAGCACCATCTATTTTAATTGAATCATTTTTTTGTGATAATGCTAAAGATTATTTAACAGCAGTTAAACTCGGCTTAGATTCGCACGCTAAACTCATTGTTGAGGGTATTATTGGTAAAGGTATTACAACTTATAATTCAAGATATAGCGTACTAGTGGGCGATTATGATAAAAAAACCGCTTATGCTACATCTAAAGAATTAACTAAGTTGGGATATAAAACAGAAGTAGTTAAAAGGGGGTGAGAATATGGATATTAATGCAGTTGCTAGTATCGTGTCAGCAGTAGGATTTCCAATTGTTTGTTGTTTCGGTATGGCTTATTACATTAATACAACTCTTAAAGAGTTGACTAAAGTAATGAATGAACACACTGTTGCAATCGAAAAGTTGACAACTATTATTGACAAACATGTCGATAATGAATAAGTAACTAAATACTAGATATTGTGCGAAATAAGGGGGTATATGATTACCCCCCTTTTATAATGTTTCACGTGAAACATTATTTACACCATTGTAAATAATTTCTGACAATTTCACCTACTTCATTATCTTGATAATATACTTTATCCCTTGTATAAAATATTGCAATTTTCTTTTCAATATCTGTTGTAGGCTTAGTTAGTTTACGTTTCCAATTAGGTCGTGCGTCATAGTCAACACTATAAATTAAATCATTATCTGTATATTTTAATTCTGTTGTTTTTCTGTGAATATATGTGAATACTGAATTTTCAGTATTTATAATTTCACATTGTAATAATTCATCATCAAATTTAATAAAGTATGTAAATAAAATATCTTTAGATTTATACTTGTATGGTAGATGTGGATAAATTTCCATTTCCCACGCTCCACCAGTTATCATTGACAGTTTAGGATTATCAAAAGCAAAATATAAATCAGATTTCTTTCCTTTTTTATTTGGTAGACAATACTCAACTGCTACTGTTAATTCGCTATCACCATATCTATATAAATCAATATCACCAGCATTCATTTCTTTAATGTGTGTTAATCCCATTTCATTGAAATAAGGACAGTATTTATTTACAGTATTACCTAGCATAAAAATTTTTACATCAGTACGATAACGAACTATAGTTGAAATAACATTCATAAATAAAACAAATTCATCCGGTAGATACATGGTTCTAGTGAGAAATTCATCAAATAATATTGTAGTAATATCTGGGTATGATGTTGATTTATCATGCTCCATTGACGAAATAGAAAAACCATATGCAAAGGGTCTTTCCATTGTAATTCGTTTTTGTGTTTCTTCATCATATTTACAAAAGAACCATCTTGAACCATAATAATATACATCAGTCCACTCTCCATCAGTCAACTCTGATATTACGCCATTACTAACAAGACCGTCAAACATTGTGCGTCCTCTTTTACCTGTAAAGTCATCTTGCCACCGTCTAACAATTGCTAATTGTTTATTTTCGTTTACAAAGTTTTCAAGTCCTAATTTTAATACACTGTATGTTTTACCGTTAGAACGTTCACCAAATATTACGTTGTAAGTAGCGTTGTATGATAGAATATTATCTAAGCTATAAAATTTTTGTTTTTTGAACATTTTATTATTCCTTTCTATGTTTCACGTGAAACATTAACTAATTGTCTTAATTTCTGTTAAATAATCAATATACTCTTTAGATAGAGATAAGTGGTAATCTGACCCCTCCATGTGAACAGCTGATAATTCATGGTAAGTACATTTATTTCCTAAATAGTCAGTTAATACACCACTTCTTTCATTATCAATATAAGTATGCGTATTTTTACCTGTGTATTCTGGCGGTACATATAAACCTTGTTTAAATTCTTTAAAAATATCATCACCAAATTTTTGTTTCAAATATGGAACTGCTATTTTTTTATTTAGTCCAGATACCGTAATATTAACATGGTATTCATACTCACTAGGTTTAAATACAAATGTTTTAACATCACCATTTATACCTTTTATATTATGACATTTCTTAACTTTTAACGGTATATACTTTTCAACCATATAACGCTTTGCTCCTAGTGTTTTAAATCGTGTATAATAACCCTCAAAATCCCAAACGCCTAAACACTTTTTTTCACCCTTTACGGTAGTAGGTTCAATTAAATCATGCGCTAAACAATGAAAGTCCATAGCTTTATATAATCTATTTCTTATCATTTCGTTATAGTCATTAATATATTTTATATGATTTTCTCTATTAACAGTTTTTATAGAATCAGTATCACTATAAATATAATCATTTTTAAATTCGATTATACCTGTAAATAGATTTCGTCTTGCATAGGCAGTAACCCACACCCCCCACGGATAAAATAAAAAACGATTAGAACTATTATTATATTTTTCAATTGCTGTGTTAAAGTCTGGCGTATCTGGTAACCATTCATCTGCATAAATATAACTATCTCGCACAATATCAGTTACCATCATACCGTAACATGAATTTAATTTTTCTTTACTTTGTAAATATTCAACCTCTTTTCCATCAACACCTTTTAATGTAGTTTTATCACTATATAATTTTAATATTGATTTAACTAATGGTGTTGGCAAATAACTTTTTTTATAACGTCTAAAATTAGATACACCAAAATGCTCGCTTTTATAGAACACTTTTATAATATTATAATCTTGTTCAGTTAATGTTATTCTAATCCTTTTAGCGGAAACTAAACGACCATTATTAACGATAGGCTTTTCAACATCCCAACACCTAGAAATTGATATATAATTATCAAATAATACTTTGCTATCTATATTAATAAATTCAGCGTCAAATAAGCAACAATAATATTTAAGATTATACTCTAAATCTTCTTTTGATTTTATATCTACAATTTCAGCTTTAGACATTGGAAACATTTCTGCAACCATAACACATGGATAACTACTTGTAAAATCATCACTTCCTACGTTTTCAACCTCTTTACCAGAATAAAAGGGATTAGCGTGAGTGAATCCACCTTGAAAAGCACGTTTTAATTGTTTATATTCTTCTGGTTCAATTGTTAATTCATTCATCAAGTCATAATATTCACGATTCTTTTTATATTTTTTACTCTTTTCATTTTTAAAACATTCACGTCTACAATATTGACGTACATAACCAGTTTTTGTTAAAGGGATTCTAGTTATACCACCATCTAATTGTATTCGCTCGTAAATATATGCCATAACTATTTTAACATCATTTACACAATAACCTTTTTCTTTTATTGTTAATGGGGTTTCTGAATGTCTCATTAATGAATAGTCTAAATCACCTACTAACTTTTCAATTTTTATTATTGTTAAGTTTTGCGCTAGTTTTGCTAAAGCGTAACCGCTTAATAAATAACTACAACGAAATTCAATTCCATCAATTGTAGTTGCATATACTGGCTTGCGATTATCTATAGCAAACACTTTATCCCATTCAAACCTTTTACATATAAATTGAAATTCATATGCTAAGTTGTGTACATAAATAACAAGTCTTTTATTTAATGAAATATCTAAACATTTTATTAACTTTTCAACACATTTCAAAAATTCATCCCATGTACGTCCAATAATAACAAGACCATTTATCCCTAAAGTCCACTCATACATAATAGCGGTTTTTTCTCCACTATATGAAATAAAAGACGTTGTTTCAATATCGAATGCACAAGGGGTATCGAAATATAACACTTTTTTCTTGCTACGTAAACGTTCATTATTCATAGCAACATCTGCTATATATTCGATATCACTCGGATTATATATTTTATTCAATCCTAAAAAATTTTGAAATGGCATTATTTGTATCTCCTACTGATTGTTCGTATATTTTCTCTAATTTATTGCGCATTTCTTCTACAACTTCATCAACATTTTTATCATCTATTATATTCGAGATTTCCTCAAACACATTATATTTCATTAATTTATTGGAAATTGAACTATCTATTTCTTTAAGACGTTCATAAGCTTTAAAAAAATCATTATATTGTTTATTAGTTATTTCTATACTATGTTCTTTTTTTAGTTTCTCTCTAACCTCACGTCTAACGGCTTGTGAACCATGTACTGTAGATGTTTCCATATGTAAAAATTCTTTAGCTCTTAAAAATTCTTTTTTTAATTCAAATTCATCTTTTCCTTTACTTATAAACTTACCCTCACCTCTCCTTTTAAATCCCTCATAAGCTGGTGAAAATACGTCTGTTTTTGATAATCTAGTTATGCGCTTATTAGCTACATACGCCAGTCTTGAAACAACTTTAGATAAATCATTTTTAGACAATGAAGATAATTCTCGTTCACTTAAATCTGTTAGAGATTCTAAACTCATTTTTTGAATATTCATTCCTCTATTCCCTCCAACAACTCTTTTATAGTCATACCGTGTTGCAGATACCATATAAGAATATAATAATTATCATTTCTACTATTTTCAAATGATGATATGTTTTCCACTGAAAATCCTAATTCTTTTGCAACCATGGGCTGTGAATAGTTGGTCTTATTTCTTCTAAATGTTTGACAATTTAAACCTATATGAAACATTACATTTTTCTTATCCATTATACCACCTCCATATAATAAAATAGGAGGGCGTTTCACCCTCCTATGTTTCACGTGAAACATTATTCACAATCTTTAAAATGGTTCTGGCATTTCTGGAGAATCACTAACGGCTGGTGTAACTGTAGCTAGTGATACAAATGTTTCAACATCCATTGACACTTTAATATTTTCAATATCTTTAACTTTAACAGAAACTACTTTTCCTATTGATGAATATTTCTTTTCAAAATGTTTAATCAACTCTTTATCTGTCATTTCATAAGCAAAATCAGTTGTTGTTTCAAGTGATTCTATATCATATGCGTACATTGTAATTTCAACAACATCTTTTTTAATTGTTCTTGTGATTTTCTTCATGGTCTGAACCTCCTATTCATAATCTTCAAGTGAATTATCAACAAATGGATTTTCATCAACTGTATAGTCTTTAATCCATAAAGTACGACTAATAATTACACCATTCTCTGTCTCAATGCTCTTTGTAGCAAGATTAGCTTTATCTTTGTCTACAATAATGTTGATGGGGCAATCATCTGCTTTTGGTGCAAGACCCTCTGGAAATTTTACCTGTACAGATACGTGCTCACCATCTTCCTTTCTTGTGAGCTGTGTAAGATAAGTGTAAAAACGTTTTCCCTCTGTTGTTGTTCTCTTCTTTGCAAATACTGTTAATAACATTTATTTTTCCTTTCTGCCTTTAGTTTAGGCTACGATTTTAATGGATTATCGAGAACCATAATTAACTATTTTCTTAATCTAAACCATTTAAACTCTTCTGAATGGGTAATAGTGTGTTCAATCGTTTCGCATGTGTAAGTATAACATTCATCTCTCACATTTAATAAAAGGTGTACACCATCAACATCGAAATTGCGTTCATACAAAATTAAATTTTGACTTTTTCTTCTAATTTCATGGTAAAGCTCATTAATTCTTTTTAAAGACATTACCCCTCTTTTCATAATACCTCACCTGTCCATAAATCCTCTAAACCATATGTTTCTGCGCATGTTCCAATATAATGATAATAATATCTAATATTTGACATTTCTTTATCATTAATTAAATCTACCATGTATAATCTAAAAGCCGCTGATGCTAAGTTAATCATGTCTAATGTTGCTTTACGAGCTTTAACATCTCCTAAAAATGTTTCTTTGTAAGCTACCATAAAACGTGCAAATAAAATTTTAAATACCATTTTTAGTCACCTCTTTATTAATTATAGTATTACTCCGCTTGGACAATTGTTTCACGTGAAACATTAATGAATATTCATTGCTATAACCTCCTTAATGGGCTTCCTCTTTACATG
>OGYN01002701.1_pt1 | contig 12707 bp, 8 predicted proteins | sample 1576551 | NCBI WGS metagenome assembly OGYN01 (sample SAMEA3541589, study PRJEB24748) | human gut metagenome | biome: human gut; feature: human-associated habitat; material: faeces | place: China | collected 2012 | reverse complement strand
GTGCCTGCAGAAGTACTGGCAGTCCGGCCTTGCCGCAGGCGCCGTCAAGGAATGAATTTGTTAGGATAGTTGACAAAAAAACAAAGGAGTGGATATGACTCAACGTAGAGCCTATCGTTGGCCGCAGCCGTTGGCTGGACAGCAGGAACGCATCTGGTACGGAGGTGACTACAACCCGGACCAGTGGCCCGAGGAAGTGTGGGACGATGACGTTCGTCTGATGAAGAAGGCTGGCGTGAACCTCGTGTCCGTGGGCATCTTCTCGTGGGCGAAGATCGAGACGAGCGAGGGCGTGTACGATTTCGACTGGCTCGACCGCATCATCGACAAGCTGGGCGAGGCCGGTATCGCAGTGGACTTGGCGTCCGCCACCGCGTCGCCGCCGATGTGGCTCACCCAGGCGCATCCCGAGGTGCTGTGGAAGGACTACCGCGGCGACGTGTGCCAGCCGGGCGCCCGCCAGCATTGGAGGCCGACCAGTCCGGTGTTCCGCGAGTACGCGCTGAAGCTGTGCCGTGCGATGGCCGAGCATTACAAGGGCAACCCGTATGTGGTCGCATGGCATGTGAGCAACGAGTACGGCTGCCACAACCGTTTCGACTATTCCGAGGACGCCGAACATGCGTTCCAGCAGTGGTGCGAGGAACGCTACGGCACCATCGACGCGGTGAACGACGCGTGGGGCACGGCGTTCTGGGCACAGCGCATGAACGACTTCAGTGAGATCGTGCCTCCGCGCTTCATCGGCGACGGCAACTTCATGAACCCGGGCAAGCTGCTCGACTTCAAGCGGTTCAGCTCGGACGCGTTGAAGGCGTTCTACATCGCCGAGCGCGACACGCTTGCCGAGATCACGCCGGATCTGCCCCTGACCACGAACTTCATGGTGTCCGCGTCCGGTTCGGTGTTGGACTACGACGATTGGGGCGACGAGGTCGATTTCGTGTCGAACGACCATTACTTCATTCCGGGCGAGGCCCACTTGGACGAGCTCGCGTTCTCCGCGAGCCTGGTCGACGGCATCGCACGCAAGGATCCGTGGTTCCTGATGGAGCATTCCACCAGCGCGGTCAACTGGCGTGAGATCAACTACCGCAAGGAGCCCGGCCAGCTGGTGCGCGACTCTTTGGCTCATGTGGCCATGGGTGCGGACGCGGTGTGCTACTTCCAGTGGAGGCAGTCCAAGGCAGGCGCGGAGAAGTTCCATTCCGCGATGGTGCCCCACGCGGGCGAGGATTCCGCCGTGTTCCGCGACGTGTGCGAGCTGGGCGCCGATCTGAACAAACTGTCCGACGAGGGCATTCTGGGATCGAGGCTCGCGAAGTCCCGTGTGGCCGTGGTATTCGACTACGAATGGGCCACAGAACACACCGCCACGCCGACCCAGCACGTGCATCACGTGGACGAGCCATTGGCGTGGTTCCGCGCTTTGGCCGATCAGGGTGTGACCGCCGACGTGGTGCCGGTGCGCGGCGCCTGGGATGACTATGAGATGGTCGTATTGCCGAGCGTATACCTGCTTTCCGAGGAAACGACCCGCAGGGTGCGCGATTACGTCGTGGGCGGCGGTCGACTGGTCGTGACCTACTACACGGGCATCTCGGACGAGAAGGACCACGTGTGGCTCGGCGGGTATCCGGGCTCGATCCGTGACGTGGTCGGCGTGCGCGTGGAGGAATTCATGCCCATGGGCAACGATTTCACGGGCGTGCCGGATCGCCTCGAGTTGTCGAACGGCGCGGTCGCGCACGATATCGCCGACGTGATCGGCTCGGTCGACGGGACGGCCACCGTGCTGGAAACGTTCAAGGACGATCCGTGGACCGGCATGGACGGCGCTCCGGCGATCGTCGCGCACACGTTCGGCGAAGGTCGCAGCGTGTACGTGGGCGCGCGCCTCGGGCGGGACGGCATCGCGTTGAGCCTGCCGGAAATTCTTGATTCGCTCGGCATGGCCGAAGCGGGCGGAAACGACGGCCGAGTGCTGCACGTCGAACGTGAGGGCGCGGACGGTTCGAGGTTCGTGTTCTCGTTCAACCGCACGCATGAGACGGTCCGGGTTCCGGTGGAAGGCGAAGTCGTGGTCTCCTCGTTCGCGGACGTGGACGGCGAAACGGCCTCGATTAAACCGAACGGCGTGATCGTCACTAAGCAGTAAGCGGACAGCAAGCAAATAATCGCAACATTATGGGTGTCGGCAGGTTGATGATTGTCAATCTGCCGACACCCATTTAATTTATACTATTCGAATAAAAACTAGGCGTGGAATTCCACTGCAGCCCAACTGATTGCTGGCAAAGTGCAGTGAACTGATCCATTGTCGATTGTTGCATGAAGCTCTTGGGGTGTCACTGCGGTTGGGTCGTCTGCGGAATTACGCTGATATGGATTGTCGTCATGCAGAATAATGGCCTTGTCTATATGGAAGTCGGATATGTCGAAATACGGCAGTTGAGACAGAGAAGCCGTAACCTTATGTGCGTCGGATGCGTCGCGATTCACCATAAGCAGAAGACCGGAATGATTCGTTTCGTCCCAAGTGATTACTGAATCAAGGGCATTGACCAAGCCGAAAGATTCAGTCTCTACGTTGGGAGAGTCGATGACTGGACTGTAGGCAATGCCATGGGCGTGTTGTGCGGCTTCGGCAAACGGATAGAAGACAGTTTGACGCCATGCGGGACCGTTCTTTTCGGCCATGATTGGCGCAATCACATTGACCAACTGCGCGCGCGAGGCAGAACGCACTCGGTCGCAGTGCTTAAGCAGAGTGATCATCAGCGACCCTTCTACCACTGCATCGGCTGCATTGTAGATATCTTCGAGCAGACGCGGTGCTTTCGGCCATGACTCATGATGAAGATCCTTGCCTGATTGGGCTTTCCATTCAGCTTCCTGCTGATTCCAGACGTCGGAATACCAGACGCCCCACTCATCAAATGACAGTGCTATATCATGATCGCCTGTGTGGGCATTTTTGGCTTCGTCTGCACATGCCGCCACGGTGGAGATGAACGTTTGCATGTCTTGTGAACTTGCCAGATAATCTTGCAACGATTTTGCCCCACGTTCGTAGTAGTAGGCATGGCAGGAGACGAAATCGAGATTGTCGTACGCTTTGGTAAGCACGCTGCGTTCCCAGGATCCAAACGTTGGCATATGGGCGCTGGAGGAGCCGCAGGCCACGAGTTCCAAGCCTGATTCCGCGAGTTTCATGGCGTGTGCGACTCGGTCCACGGCTGCGGCATACTCGTCAGGGCTCATATGTCCCACCTGCCAAGGGCCATCCATTTCATTGCCGATGCACCACATTTTGATGTCCATTGGTTCGGTGATTCCGTTACGTACGCGGCGATCGGCAAGCTCGGTGCCGGGCGCTCCGTTGACGTATTCCAACTCTTCCAGTGCGGCCTTCAATCCTCGGGTGCCCATATTGACGGCAAGCATGATTTCGGTACCGGTCTTCTTGCTCCATCGGTAGAAATCGTCGATACCGACTTCATTGGTTTCGGTGCTGTGCCATGCGAGATCTCGTCGTATTGGGCGTTGCCCCCGTGGCCCTGTGCCATCCTCCCAATTGTAGGCAGAGACGAAATTGCCGCCGGGGTAACGCACGCAGGTCACACCAAGTTCTTTGACTAGATTGATGACGTCTTGGCGGAATCCGTTTTCGTCGGCTGTGGGGTGACTTGGCTCATAAATGCCTCCGTAGACACAACGTCCAAGATGTTCTACAAATGATCCGAAAATGCGGGGTGGTATATCGGCAATTGCGCTGTTTTTTTGCACTGTGATTGTGCTGGTTCCGGAAGTCATGCCGTTCCTTTCGATGAGTGGTCTGATGAAATGTCTGCGTTGCGCGAGCTTCGACGGATATGCATACGTCTAGTATGCAATCATATCGTGTTTGCGTAGCTAAACAAAATATGCTAGGTAACTAAAGAAATACTGTAAAATCAACGATTTGCCTATTTGTTTGCGTAAACATAACTTTTGTGTTATCCTCATGACTGTCGGAAGGGTCAATGAATGATTCATAGCCGATAATGTTGGTCGATGTAGGAGGTCGGCCATATTTAAAGGAAGGAAGAACGATGAAGTTCACTGCATCCAAGAAAACAATCGCTCTGGTTGCTGCTGCTGCGATGCTGACTAGTGTCGCAGCCTGCGGGAGTTCCTCGAATTCGAGTTCTTCGGGGGTGACAGAGGGTGGTAAGACTGAAATTACGGTATGGTCTTGGGATTCCACTTTGCCGCGTACCGTGAAGGATTTTGAAAAGGCCAATCCGGACATCACTGTTAAGGTGACTAATGCCGGCACGAACAAGACCGAATACACGGCTTTGAACAATGCGCTTTCTGCAGGTAAAGGTGCGCCAGATTTGGTGCAGATTGAGTATTATGCACTTCCCGAATATCAGGTTCGTGGAGAGATTGAAGACCTGAGTCAGTTTGGTGCGGACAAGTTCTCGGATTTCTATACGCCGGGCACGTGGGCTTCTGTGAAACTTAATGGCGGTGTGTATGCACTGCCGATGGATTCCGGACCGATGGCATGGTTCTATAACAAGGATGTGTTTGATAAGGCCGGGGTCGATCCGACTCGGGTGAGGACGTGGGATGAGTTCTACGATGCTGCCAAGAAGGTTCGCGCAACAGGGTCCTACATTACGTCCGATTCTGGTGATGCTGGCTTCTTCGATTCCATGACATGGCTGGCGGGCGCGACGCCGTTCTCCACTGGTTCCGATGGACAGTCCGTCACCATCAACCTCAGCAATGATTCCAAGGTCAAGACTTTTGTTGATTTCTGGCAGAAGATGATTGATGATGATCTTATCGATACCAAGACCGCAGGCTGGAGTGATGATTGGAACAAGAGTTTGAATGACGGCTCTATCGCTTCGCTGCTGACCGGTGCTTGGATGCCGTACAACTTGCTTTCCGGTGCTCCTGACGGTGAGGGGAAGTGGCGTGTTGCTCAGATGCCGACTCCGGATGGATCTGAAACCAATTCCGAGAACGGTGGTTCTTCGCTGGCGATGGTCAAGACGGATGACAAGGCCAAGGCCGAAGCTGCATACAAGTTCGCTGAATATGCGTGCCACAATGCCGAAGGCATCAAGACTCGCGTCGCTGGCGGCGCATTCCCTGCCGATAACGACACTCTCGCTTCTGATGACTTCCTGAACATGACCTCTCTGACTGATTCCGATGGCAATGCGCACGAATACTTCGGTGGTCAGAAGTTCAATGAGGAGCTCGCCAAGGCTGCGGCCAATGTTTCGACTGGCTACAAGTTCCTGCCGTTCGAGGTTTATGCGCGTGGCGTATATAGCGATGATGCCGGTGGTGCATATACCGACAAGTCCGTCACCCTTGCTGAAGGTGTTCAGGCTTGGGAAAAGAATATCAAGGATTATGCATCTCAGCAGGGCTACACCGTGAAGTAGCTGCATGATTCCATAGTGGAATCGGTAAATATGAGCGTCTGTGGATTGAGGGATTGTCAATCGGCGGACGCTTTTTGAACTATCAGTGGATTGCGTGGCTGAATCGAAGAGATTGGAGGATTGTACGCTGGCTTTCGGGTGACTGACGTACACTCGAATGCGTATGTCTGTACGTACGTTTTCGTGTGGGAACATCAAACGGAAGGAATCGGCTTGAAACTGGTGAAACGACTCATCGCCATCTGCTGTGCGGCCATTATGGCAGTCAGTGCGGCCGCTTGCGGAGCCAACGTCGATTCCCGCACCGAAATCACCGTGTGGTCGTGGGAACCGAGCATGAAACAGGTCATTGCCAGCTTCGAAAAGGAAAACCCCGACATCCACGTTATTTGGAAGAACACAAGCGGTTACGACAATCTCAACAACGCCATTCAAGACGGTTACGGCATTCCCGACGTGGTGCAATTGGAATACTATGCGTTGCGCCAGTACGCGGTAAGCGGCCAGCTGGTGGCGATCACCGGACGTACGGAAGGCCACGGCGATTTCTACACGCCCGGTACGTGGGCTTCGGTGCAGCTGAACGGCCGCGTGTACGGCCTTCCCATGGATTCCGGTCCAATGGCGTTCTTCTACAACGACAGCGTGTTCGAGCAGGTAGGCATCGATGCCTCCAAGATTCGCACGTGGGACGACTATTACGAGGCGGCCAAAAAGCTGAAAAGCATCGGCGTGTACATCGCAGCCGATTCGGGTGACGCCAGCTTCTACGACACGATGATCTGGCTTGCCGGAGGCCGTCCGTTCTCCACCTCCAACGACGGCAAAAACGTGACGATCAACCTCACCGACGATGAGGGTACGAGAACCTTCACCGAATTCTGGCAGAAAATGATCGACGAAGGTTTGGTCGCCACCAATCTGACCACATGGTCCGATGGGTGGAAGGAAGCCGTGGGGGAGGGGAAGGTAGCCTCCATGTTCTCCGGTGCTTGGCTGCCGTCGCTGCTCATGTCGAACCTTCCCGGAACCGCGGGTTTGTGGCGTGTGGCACAGATGCCCACGCCGGATGGCAGTTATACCACGTCGGAAAACGGCGGTTCGGCGCTGGCTGTGTTGCAGCGTTCGCGCAAGCCCGAAGCGTCATATCGTTTCATCGAATACGCATGCCATAACGCGGAAGGCATCAAAGCCCGTGTGGACGGCGGTGCGTTCCCCGCCGATAACATCACGTTGTCTGATCGGGAATTCCTGCGCAAAACCACCGTGACCGACGAACGTGGCATTGAAATCCCGTATTTCGGCGGTCAGGAATACAATCGCGTGCTTTCCCAAGCCGCGGAAAACGTGTCGACCGGTTACCAGTATCTGCCGTTTGAAGTGTATGCGCGAAGCGACTTCCGCACTACCGTAGGCAAGGCCTACAAATGGTCGAGCCGGTTGCGCAAAGAGCAGGACAGGCTGAATATCATCGCGGCCGGTGGCAAAGTGTCCGACAAATCCGCCATCGGCGACGCGTTGAAGGAAACTGATTCCGCTGATCGTCTCAAATTGAAAAGCGGTATTGCGCTGTGGCAGAAGGATTTGAAGGAATATGGAGCCAATCAGGGCTTTACTATTCAGTAAATAGTTAATTATTTGCTATAGTTGTAGAAATAATAATGGCTGTCTTGTTTTTCTTTTGAATTCAAGACAGCCATTATTTTTATATATTGAGATTGTATGTTGACGAAAAGTTATTGTCGAATATTGCGTTCGTAAATATGCAGCATGCCTTTGAAAATCAGATCAGGGTCGTAAATGTCGATCATGTCGGTATCGTCGGCGAACACGCGGCTTAATCCGCCCGTCGCAACCACGCGGAAATCCTCGTCGATTTCACGATGGAATTGCGCGATCGTACGTTCGATGCCGCCAAGGAAGTTGTAATACAGGCCGGCCTGCATGGCTGGCTTGGTGCTTTTCGCCAGAATCGACGAGGGGCGCGTGATCTCCACTTCCGGCAACTGGGCCGTGGCATCCCACAAGGCGGCCGCGCCTGTGCGAATGCCGGTGGTGATGAGCCCGCAAATCACCGACGCATCGGCGGTCACATAGTTGAATGTGGTGGCCGTGCCGAAATCCGCCACCAGAATCGGCCCGCCATACTCGTAGTAGGCTCCCGCACAGTCGGCAATGCAGTCCGCGCCCATATTCTGCGGATTGTCCATGCGAATATTGATGCCGGTTTTGACTCCCGGTCCAACAATCATCGGATCGATATTGAGGAATTTCACAATGCTGGCACGGAACGAATGCATGACCTTCGGCACCACCGACGTGATGATCACATCGTCCACATCGCCCGGCGCATAGCCGCTCAGCCGCAGGAATTGCGTGATCATCAGGCCATATTCATCCGACGTGTGGTTCGCCTTCGTGGTGATGCGATACGTGCCGGCGATATGCCCGTCATCGAGAAAGCCGATCACCACATTGGTGTTGCCGATGTCGACTGCGACCAGAAGCATGTCGAATTCTCCTTACGATTGCTGTATTGACGCTATTTCCTGTGATGTTGGTTGATGGTTACGATGCTTGCGATTCAGCGGATTCGGTATTGCGCAACGCTGCCAATTCGGTGAGGATGCGTTCCGCCAATTCCTGCTTGCTCATCTTGTTCCAATGCTCGATGATCGGTTCGTCGGTGGTTTCGCCGGGTTTCAGCACGGTCACCACATTCGTATCCACCGCGAATCCGGCGCCGGGAGTGTTGAGATTGTTGGCCACCAGCATGGAACAATGCTTGGATGTGAGTTTTTTCGCTGCGTTCGATTCAAGATCCTGCGTTTCCATGGCGAAACCGCACAAGGTTTGACCGGCGGTTTTATGCGCGCCTGCCCATGCGAGAATATCGGGATTCGAAGTGAGCCGCAGATCGATATTGACGCGCCCGTTCTTCTTGATTTTCTCCGAAGACTGCTCAATTGGGCGGAAATCGCCGACGGCAGCGGCCATAATCGTCAAATCGGCCTGCGTGAAATGCTCTTGCACCGCGTTGAACATTTGCTGCGCGGTGGTGACGTGAACCGTATCAATGCCGCGGGGAGCGCTCAATGTGACAGGGCCGGATACCAGCGTCACATCCGCGCCCATATCGCGTGCCTGCTCGGCGATCGCATAGCCCATTTTTCCAGTGGAATGATTGGTGAGGTAGCGCACGGGATCAAGCGGCTCCTGTGTGGGGCCGGCGGTGACGAGCACATGCAATCCGTGCAATGGCAACGTTTCTGCGGGCTGGTTCGCACGCAGCAGATCAGCTACGGCAGCTTCGATCGCAGCAGGCTCCTCCATGCGCCCCTTGCCAACATCCTGGCAGGCAAGCATACCGGATCCCGGCTCCACAATGGTCCATCCAAGTTCACGGCAGGCATTGAGATTGCGTTGCGTCACGGCATTCTCATACATGTGCACGTTCATGGCAGGGCATAGGATTTTCGGTCCCTCGCTATAGGCAAGCACGGTACTTGTCAGCTGGTCGTCGGCAATGCCGCATGCGATTTTCGCAATGATATCGGCGCTCGCAGGAGCGATGACGAGCATGTCCGCCCATTTCGCATCATCCACGTGATTGATATGCAGCGGATCGGATGGCGTATGCGCAACATCGCCGTCATTGCGCTGTGCTGCGAACATGGACGTGCGCGTCTGCGTATGCGTGAGCGAGCTGAACGTCAACGGGGTGACGAACTCCTGCGCGGCCGCGGTCATGGCCACGCGAACCTCATGTCCCTGCTTGCTCCAGTCGGAGGCGAGATGGCAGGCCTTGAATGCGGCGATGCTGCCGGTCACGCCGAGAAGAATATGCGCCATAGCCGATATTGTCCTTCCCTTGACGTTGGCAAGACTTACGAAAACTGCGTCAAGTATATATCGAACCGGCTGAGGCATGCGGCATTGCGGCATTGCCGTCAGATGAATCCTGCGGGCATGGTGGATTGTAGAATCAGACTTTGGTGATCGACCCGTACAGGCGGTCAACCAGAACAAACACATAATCAAACAGGAGCAATCATGTCGCAATCTTCAGGTGCGTACGGCGAAGCCGACGCAACCGAACAGAAGAACGAACAACACAACAATCAGCCCGCAAACTCGGCAAGCACCGACGCAACTTTGAACGCGCGTGCCAAATCACCGAAATCCAAGGGGCCCAACAAGTGGATCATCGCCATCATTGCAGTGATCGCAGTGGTCGCCATCATTGTGGGCGTCGTCGTGTTCCGTAACAACAACGCATCCAGCGATACCGCGGAAAATGGCACCTCCAACACCGTGACCATTGGACTGAAACTCGCCCCCGTAAGTCTCGACATTCGCCACCAGTCCGGATCGGCGATCGAACAGGTGCTGATCGGCAATGTGTACGAAGGACTGCTGTCGCGCGATTCCGACAACAAAGTGCAGCCGGGACTGGCGAAAAGCTGGGATATTTCCAACGACGGCACAACGTATACGTTCCATCTCAACGAGAACATGAACTTCTCCAACGGAGACACGTTGGACGCCGAAGATGTGGCCTGGTCCATTAACCAGCTCAAAGAACAGCAGTATTACAACGCCAATCAGGTCGAAAGCCTCGAAAAAGCCGAAGCGGTCGATAGCGACACCGTGAAGCTCACGCTCAGCACCCCCGATTCCAACCTGCTGTGGTACCTGACCGGACGCCCCGGCCTGGTGTTCGATAAGGACGCCGAATACAACGCGAAAACCGAAGCCGTCGGATCGGGCCCGTACACGGTGGAATCCTTCGATTCCGCCAGCAAAATGGCGCTCAAAGCCAACCCGAAGTATTGGGGAAGCGCACACAAGGCCGCAACCGAAAACGTGATCATCAAATTCCTCACCGACGATAACGCAGCCGTCAACGCGCTGAAAAGCGGCGAAGTCGACGTGCTTTCCCCGGTGAACGCCACGCTCGCCAAATCGCTTGACACCAACACGTATCAGGTGTCCGCGGCGGACGGCAGCGACAAATACGTGCTCGCCTTCAACTGCGCGAACAGCAAGCTTGCCGACAAGCGCGTGCGTCAGGCAATCCGTTACGGCATCAACCATGAGGAAATCATCGCTTCGCGCGGTAACGTCGACTATGCGCTCGGCGGGCCGATCCCAGCCGTGGACCCGGGCTATGAGGACTTGACCGACCTGTACCCGTACGATGTGAACAAAGCCAAGGAACTCATGGCTGAAGCCGGCTATTCCACCGATAATCCGCTGAAACTCACCCTCACCTACGCCAACACGTACGGCACGGAACTCGGCGACCAACTGCGTAGCCAGCTCGCCAAAATCGGCATTGATCTCAACATCAACTACGTGGAATTCTCCACATGGCTGCAAGACGTGCACGCCAACGGCGACTATGAACTTTCGTTGGTGGACCACGCCGAAAGCCACGACTTCTACAAGTGGACCACGCCCGACTACTACTTCCACTACGACGGCAAGCAAGCCCAAGAACTGTATGCCAAGGCGCTCGCCGCCACCGATGAGGAATCCAGCGCAAACTATTTGAAGCAGGCTGCGAAAGCAGTAAGCGAGGATGCCCCCGCCGACTGGCTGTTCGGCTATCGTGTGACGGTGGCATACCACAAGAACGTGCAGGGATTCCCCAGCAAGCTGAGCCAGACGGTGCTGCCATTGTGGCAGATCACCAAGGCGCGGTGAATCGACGAAAAACGATGGAAAATCGGCGGAAAACAAGTGATGAAAACTGATGTGTGGCGGTGTTTGCAGCGGCATCGTTGCGGCACCGCCACACGTTGGCGCGATATTGTTGGATAGGGTAATGACGGTGAATAGGTGCGTATCGCTGCAAACGCACGGATCGAGCGATAGACCAATGGTGGTTCAACTATGAGATTTGTAGTCAAACGGCTGGGACTGTTCGTCGTGGCCCTGTTCGGTCTGTCGCTTCTGGTGTTCGTGCTGTTGCGCATGCTGCCGGGCGATGTGGCTGCGGTGATCGCAGGAACGAACGCAGCCCCTGAACGTATCGCGTCGCTTCGTACCGAACTTGGCTTGGACAAATCGTACGTGGCACAATACGGCGATTGGATGCTGGGATTGCTGCATGGCGATCTTGGTGTGTCCACCATCGGAGGCAAAGCGGTGTCGGCACAGGTTGCGTCTCGTGCTTCGGTAACGTTTCCACTGATCATCGTGAGTTTGCTGATCGCATTGGCGATCGGCCTGCCGCTTGGTTGCGCTGCTGTGCTGACCCGTAATGCCCGCTTGCGTGGGCTTTGTCACGGTATTGCGATTGTTGCCGGCGCCATTCCCGCATTATGGGGCGGGTTGCTGTTGATTCTGCTGTTCTCACGCGGTTCAGGACTGTTGGGATTGCTGCCTGCTCAAGGTTTTCCCGATAATGGCTGGGGCGCGCCCTTGCAGGCGTTGGCTTCTTTGATACTTCCGGCGCTCGCCACCGGCGTTACCGCAGGCGCGTCCATTATGCGTTACACGCGTGCCGCCGTGGGGGACAAGGCCTCGTCTCAGGCGGTCGACATGGCCATGGCATGCGGCATGACCCGCAAACAGGCGGTATTGCGCGTCGCTTTGCGTCTTGCCACACCGCAATTGGTGTCGGTGATCGGTTTGACGTTCGCCCAGATGGTCACCGGTGTAATGGTGGTTGAGAATCTGTTCGCGCTTCCGGGGCTTGGCACCATGCTGGTCACCGATGTTGGCAATCGAGATCTGATTGCAGTGCAGAGCGAATTGTTCCTGTTGGCTACGTTCTTCCTCTTGCTTGGATTAGTGGTTGATGTGGTGCATCGTGCGCTTGATCCGCGTCTGAAAGATGCCGGATTGGTGTCGGGGGAGGTGCTTGCATGATGAAACAGTCTGCTGAGAAAACTACTTCGAAAAACGCTGTGAAAACCGTGATTCCCTCCATATGGCGTACCGCTGGTGGCAAGTATTCGCTGATCATGCTTGCGATATGGCTGGTTGTGTCGGCTATTTCGCTGGTGTGGACGCCATATTCGCTGCTTGATACTGACGGATTCAACACGTGGGCTTCGCCGTCCGGCGCTCACATGTTGGGTACTGATGGTGTTGGCGCTGATGTGTTGAGCTGGCTGATGGCCGGTTCCCGTACGAATCTTGCGATCGCGCTGCTTACCGTGGTGGTTGCCGCGGCCATCGGCCTGCTGCTGGTGGCGGCCACCACAAAAGGGCGAAGAAGCACCGATTTCCACGCCTGCAGAC
>OGYN01002682.1_pt1 | contig 12774 bp, 9 predicted proteins | sample 1576551 | NCBI WGS metagenome assembly OGYN01 (sample SAMEA3541589, study PRJEB24748) | human gut metagenome | biome: human gut; feature: human-associated habitat; material: faeces | place: China | collected 2012 | reverse complement strand
GGCCGTCTTCTAACACAATTCCCATTGCAGTGAGTTCATTACGAGCCGCATCTGCAGCAGCCCAATCTTTAGCAGCACGCGCTTCGTTGCGTTGTTTGATGAGTGCTTCAATTTTTGCGACTTCATCATCATTTGAGCCAGCTTGTAAGAATTTTTCTGGATCTTGTTGTAGTAAACCTAAGATACCTGCTAATTCACGTAAACGTGCAGCAAGACCATTGGCTTTTTCTGCATCTTCAGTTTTCAATTTATTGATTTCACGCGCCATTTCAAATAAGACAGAAAGAGCGTTCGGCGTATTGAAATCATCATCCATTGCTTCACGGAAGGCTTCCACAAAATTTTCACCGCCAAAAGCAACCGCACTTTGATCGGTGCCACGTAAAGCGGTGTACAAACGTTCTAATGCACCTTGTGCTAAATTCAGGTTTTCTTCACTATAATTGAGTTGGCTGCGATAGTGTGCTGTTAATAAGAAATAACGCACCGCTTCTGCATTGTAGTGGTTTAATACATCACGAATAGTGAAGAAGTTGCCGAGGGATTTCGACATTTTTTCTTTATCCACCATAATCATGCCGGAATGGATCCAATAATTCACATATTGACCACCGTGAGCACAGCAAGATTGCGCAATTTCATTTTCGTGGTGTGGGAACATTAGGTCTGAACCGCCACCGTGAATATCAAAGTGTTCACCAAGTTGTTTGCAGTTCATCGCTGAACATTCAATATGCCAACCTGGACGACCTGCGCCCCATGGGGATGGCCAGCTCGGTTCGTTTTCTTTTGACATTTTCCAAAGCACGAAATCCATTGGATTTTTCTTGATTTCATTAATTTCAATACGTGCACCAGCTTGTAATTGGTCGAGATCTTGGCGTGATAATTTGCCGTATTCCTTAAAGCTTTCCACATCAAACATCACGTCGCCATTGTCTGCAACATAAGCATGACCACGTGCAATCAGTTTTTCCACAATCTCAATAATTTCAGGAATATGATGCGTCGCACGAGGCTCAAAATCAGGGCGTAATACGTTTAACGCATCAAAATCTTTATACATTTCTTGCACCATACGATCTACAAGTTGATCGCAGGTTTCTTTGTTTTCTAATGCACGTTTAATGATTTTATCGTCCACATCCGTGATATTACGCACATAAGTTAAATCGTAGCCTAAAGAGCGTAAATACCGAGCAATTACATCAAAACACACAAAAGTACGGCCGTGGCCAATGTGGCATAAATCGTAAACGGTCACGCCGCACACATACATACCCACTTTTCCTTCATGGATAGGTTTGAATACTTCTTTTTCACGAGTGAGGGTATTAAAAATCTTTAACATATTTTTTCTCTTAAAAAAGGTTGGAAAATGACAGCACTTTTTCTGCTCATGGTGGCACTTTCTCGCCATTTGTGGAATAATGAATGCCTTAATTTTCAAGAGGAAAACAACATGGTTACATTACACACAAATTTTGGCGATATTAAAATTAAACTTGATTTTGATAAAGCGCCAATCACCGCAGAAAACTTTTTAAATTATTGTAAAAACGGTTTCTATAATAACACAATTTTCCACCGTGTTATTGATGGATTTATGATCCAAGGCGGTGGTATGGAAAGCGGAATGCGTGAAAAAGCAACAAACGCACCGATCCAAAATGAAGCTAACAATCTTTTAAGCAATAAACGTGGCACAATCGCCATGGCGCGTACCTCTGATCCACATTCTGCAACAGCACAATTCTTCATTAACGTAGCTGATAATGACTTCTTAAACTATCGCTCAAAAGAGATGTTTGGCCGTGAAGTGGTACAAGAATGGGGTTATGCCGTATTCGGTGAAGTGGTAGAAGGCATGGATGTGGTTGATAAAATCAAGAAAGTAAAAACCGGTAATAAAGGTTTCCACCAAGACGTTCCAACAGAAGATGTCGTGATTACATCTGTTTCTGTTGAATAATTAATTCGGTGTGGGGATGCGTAATCTACACACCTTTTTCTTAAGTGAAATAACGCGATGCCTTTCTTCGATACTCATACCCACCTTGATTATCTTCATCATGACACTGGTGAGCCATTAGCTCAGCTCGTAGAGAACGCTAAGCAAGCTGATGTGCAGAAAATCTTGATTGTGGCAGTAAAAGAGTCGGATTTTAAAACGATCCAAAATATGACCGCACTTTTCCCTGAGCATCTTTATTGTGGGCTTGGGCTACATCCTCTTTATATCAAAGAGCATCAAGAGCATGATTTAGAAACATTGGATACGTCGTTATCTGTACGAGATCAAAATTGTACAGCCGTAGCAGAAATAGGCTTAGAATGTGCGATTCCAGATTTATTGGCGGATGAATTATGGCAAAAACAACAGCACTTTCTGGAGAGTCAGCTTTATTTAGCGAAGAAATATAATCTGTCGGTCAATTTGCATAGCCGAAAATCCCATGAGCAATTATTCCGTTTTTTAAAACAAGCCAATTTGCCAAAATGTGGTGTCGTACATGGTTTTGCGGGGAGTTTCGACCAAGCAAAACGATTTGTGGATTTAGGCTATAAAATTGGCGTAGGCGGCACGATTACTTATGAACGCGCGAACAAAACGCGCCAAGCGATTGCGAAGTTGCCATTAGAGGCGTTGGTGTTAGAAACGGATACACCAGATATGCCGGTGTTTGGCTTTCAAGGACAACCTAATCGACCAGAGCGGATAGTTCACACCTTTGAAGCGTTATGCTGTTTAAGAAGTGAAAATGCTGAAGTAATTAAAGAAACGGCTTGGCAGAATAGCTTAACCTTATTCGGTTAAACCTTAAAACGATAAATTACTTGATTGGCTGAACCGCGCCAAACTAAGCTTGGATCAGCCTGTTCTTGTATAAATTTTCCATCAATGAGCACGTCAATATAAGGCAACATTTGACGTTGATAATCATCAAGTTCATCCAGTTTATATCCCGTCCACACCCAAATGTCTTTATCGGGACATTCTTTTTTGACACGTTGAACAAAAGGAAGTAAGGCTTCGACATTACGAGGATGCATCGGATCTCCACCAGAAAGCGTGAGCCCTTGACGTTTAATACGCGTATCTTTTAAATCATTGATGATCTGTTGTTCCATCGCTTCATCAAATAATACGCCATTATCAAAAGACCAGCTCTTTTGATTGTAGCAACCACGGCAACCATGCGTACAACCGCTAACGAAAAGGGTACAACGCGTGCCTTCGCCATTTACAACATCGGTAGGGTAGTATTGGAGATAGTTCATAGTTTTACCTTAAAAGTGCGGTTGATTTTCTCGTCAAATTCACCGAATTGATAAATTAACCTTTGCAATACAGGGCCAATTCTTGCATAATAGCCCACCTAATCGCATTGCGATATCAATGGAAATCTTCTCGGTCTCTCGCAACGGTGTCCGGTTTACTCGGTCAGGTTCGGAAGAAAGCAGCCAAAGTCGGAATTTCTGTGTGCCGAGAATAAGCTGGGAAGATTTCCACCCAACTTATCCTCCCTTGTTTTACACACGCTCCACGAGTTGTTTGAAGAACCCTTTTTCTAATTGCAATAATTCTGCGTAAGTGCCTTTTTCAATTAGCTTCGCTTCATCAATCATACAAAGCTCATCAAATTGCTCAATCGCCGTTAAGCGGTGAGTCACCATAATTAAGGTTTTATTTTCAGCATGGGCAAGAATCAAACGCAGAATTTTGCGTTCAGTTTCACGATCTAAACCTTCAGTTGGCTCATCTAATAATAAAATTGGCGCATCATTAAGCAAAATACGCGCTAAGCCTAAACGACGTTGTTCTCCACCAGAAAGCGGACGGCCGCCATCACCTAACCAAATATCTAAGCCTTGTTCTTGTTCCAACAATTTGCCTAAACCAACTTGGTTTAACACCTTGATCATTTTTTCATCTGAAATATTGACCGCACTTGCGAATTGCAGATTTTGACGAAGTGTATCGCTAAATACATGAACACGTTGTGTTAAAAAGCAGAATTGGCTGCGTAATGTGTCTTCTGCGTAATCGGCAATCGGTTTTCCAGCAAGGAATAATTCTCCTTGATTGGCATCATAATTACGCACTAAAAGCTGTAATAACGTGGATTTCCCGCTGCCTGTTTTACCTAAAATCGCGACTTTTTTGCCTTTTTGAATGGTTAAATTCAAATTTTCTAAAGCACGATTTTGACGTTCAGGATAAGTGAAAGAAAGATCTTTGGCTTCAATTAATGTTGTGGCGTTTTGATCGAACTCCGCTTTGCCATTAAAGGTCACTAATGGTTGCTGCTCGATAATATCTGTCACGCGTTCAGCTGACGCAATGACTTGCCCGATATGTAAGAATGCAGAACCTAATGGCATTAAGATTTCAAATGAGGCTAAGGCCGCAAAAGTGAAGAGCGCAATAAACGCCATGCGATATTCATCGTTACCAAACTCCGCTTGTGAGCTAAACCACAACATTGCGGCAATAATTAAACCATTTAAAAAGAGCGAAAGAGCGGTTGAAAATCCGCTTAAATTGGCTTCTTTTTGTTGATCTGCTTGCCAGTTAGCTTCAGTTTTAGCCATGTTATCTTTCAATTTATCTTCGGCATTAAAGAGCAATAATTCCGCTTGAGCTTGGATAAATTCTAAGAATTGCGTGCGATAAAGTGCACGTGAATGCACGAGTTTGTCGCCGAATTTTTTACCCAGTTGGTAGAAAACGGTTGGAATGATGAATACCAATAAAAGCAGGCTCATACCTAGACCTAAGGCTAAAGGTGCATTAACAAAACTTAAGCCAATGCTCATGGCTAAAATCACAAAAATAGCCGTAATAAATGGCGCAATTAAGCGAAGATAGAGACTATCGAGGGTATCCACATCCGACACTAAGCGATTTAATAAATCGCTGTTACGGTAGCGATTTAACACTGCTGGGCTTAAGGGAATAATCTTCTCAAAAACTTGTACCCGTAATTTAGCCAAAATGCGGAAAGTCGCATCGTGTGTCACCAACTTTTCAAAATAGCGGAAAAGGGTGCGGCTAATAGCAAGCCCACGCACAGAAGCAGATGGATAGAAGAAATTAAATAACGTGCCAAGACCCGCAATTGCCGTTGCGGCTAAAAACCAACCCGATGTGGTCAGTAAGCCTATGCTAGATGCAAGGCCCGTAATCATTAAAACCAAGCCTAAAAATAAAGGCAACTTGGCGAATTTAAATAAACGTAAAAAGGGAAGTAAAGCACGCATTATTGAATATCCTCTTTTCGTTGAGCCAATAATTCGGCAAAGAAGCCTTGATCTTTTAATTGGTTGAAATGCCCTTGTTGAACAATTTCACCTTCTTGCATCACTAAAATATTGTCACATTGTTTTAGATCTTCAATACGGTGTGTGATCATTAAGGTAGTTTGGTTATGGCTCATTTCTGCGAGGGCAGCAAGTACCAGATTTTCAGACTGAGCATCCAGGCTAGCCGTTGGCTCATCGAGTAATAATAAATTGCCTTTGCGTAGTAAAGCGCGAGCGATAGCTAAGCGTTGAGCTTGGCCTACAGATACGCCAACGCCGCCATCTTTAATTTCGCTATCCAAGCCTAATTTATCGGTAAACTCTTTCGCTTGAGCAGAAATCAAGGCTTGCTCAATTTGCTCATTAGTAGCTTGAATATCACCTAAAAGTAGATTTTCTTTGATGCTACCTTGTAGTAGTAATGGGTTTTGACCTACCCACGCAATTTGTTTTCGCCAGTCGCTTAAACGGCTTTGATTAAGTTCCACACCGTTAATTTTTAAGCTACCTTCATAAGGTAAGAAACCCAGTAATACATTGATTAAAGAGGTTTTTCCTGCACCACTTTGACCGACAAGTGCAATATGGCTTTCTTTCGGAATATGGAATGAAAGCGGCTTAGTTAATGGTTGACCTTGTGGAGAAAGCGCCACTAAATTTTCAGCCTGAATTTCGACCGCACTTTGTGCTGGAATTTGTTCATTGCCTTGATGTGCAATTAAATAATCCGCTTCTAAGAAATCGACAATGGCATCAGCAGCACCAATACCGGCTGCACGATCGTGATAGTAAGTACCGAGATCACGCAATGGTTGATAAAACTCTGGCGCTAGAATTAAGCAGAAAAAGCCGGTAAATAAGGTTAGCGTGGTGCCATAAGTACCAAATTCGACTTGGCCTAAATAGCTAAAACCAAAATACACCGCCATTAAAGCAATGGAAATAGAGGTGAAAAACTCTAATACCGCAGAAGAGAGAAACGCCATTTTAAGTACCGTCATGGTCGTTTCACGGAAGTCTTCTGTTGTGTTTTCAATATGTTGTGTTTGTTCTGAAGTGCGGTTGAAAAGACGCAAGGTTTCTAAACCGCGTAAGCGATCCAAGAATTGTGCACTTAAGCGAGAAAGGGTAGCCATATTTTTTTGGCTGCTGTCTGCTGCCGCAATCCCTACCAGAATCATAAAAATTGGTACAAGCGGTGCAGTGACCATCAAAATCAGTCCTGCCGCCCAGTTGAGTGGGAATACGGCAATTAAAATCACCATTGGTACAATGGCAGACAAACTTTGTTGTGGTAAGAAACGCGAATAGAAGTTATGCAGATTTTCCACTTGTTCAAGCATGATACTTGCCCAGCTACCGGCGGGTTTGTTATTGATAGTCGCAGGTCCCACTTGGTGGATTTTGTCTAAGATCTTTTGGCGCATGTGATTGCGCAGTAATCGACCTGCTTTAAAGCCAATTTTTTCGCGTAACCATAAAATGACCGCACGCAAAGCAAAAGTAATGATTAATGCAATAAAATATGGAACCAGTTCAGCGCGATCGACATTTTGCATAATGAGCTTGTCGAGCAATGTCGCAAGAAAATAGGTTTGAGCCACAAGAATTAAGGAAGAAAGTGTGGCAAGGGCAACATTGGTGCGCATTAATTTTTTAACTGGTTGTTGCTGCGCACGAAGCCATTTTTGTAAATATTTTTGGCGAAGTTTGTCCATAGATTTGTAGAGTTAGTATTTAAAAAGTTCTCCCTCTCTATTGAGAGGGAGCTTGAAGGGCGAGCTTATTGATACAAAATTGATTCTTTAAAATCTCCCTTAACCCCTCTTGGCTAAAGAGGGGAAAATAAATAAGGAAATTTATTTATTCTTGTGCATCTAAATAACGTTCAGCATCTAATGCAGCCATACAGCCTGTACCTGCTGAAGTAATAGCTTGGCGATAGTTGTGATCCATCACATCACCCGCAGCAAATACGCCTTCCACAGAGGTCGCTGTTGCATTGCCTTCAAGACCAGATTTAACGACGATATAACCGTTGTTAAGTTCAAGCTGACCTTGGAAGATTTCAGTGTTTGGCGCATGACCGATAGCAATAAATAAACCGTCTAATTTCACGTCTTCTTTTTCGCCAGTTTTTACGTTTTCTAAACGTACACCTGTTACGCCCATGTTATCGCCTAACACTTCATTCAAAGTGCGGTCAGTATGAAGCACGATTTTGCCTTCTTCGACTTTTTTGTATAAGCGATCGATTAAGATTTTTTCTGCACGGAAGCTATCACGGCGGTGGATTAAGTGCACTTCAGAAGCAATATTAGCCAAGTAAAGCGCTTCTTCAACTGCAGTATTTCCGCCACCGACAACGGCAACCGGTTTATTGCGATAGAAGAAACCATCACAGGTTGCGCAAGCTGAAACGCCACGGCCTTTATAAGCGGTTTCAGATTCTAATCCGATATAACGTGCTGATGCCCCTGTTGCGATGATTAACGCATCACATGTGAAGGTTTGCATATCGCCATAAAGTTTGAATGGGCGAGAAGATAAATCAACTTTGTTAATATGATCAAACACGATTTCCGTTTCAAATTTTTCGGCGTGTTGCAACATACGTTGCATTAAACCTGGACCAGTGGTCATTTCAAAATCACCCGGCCAGTTTTCAATTTCATCCGTAGTGGTAAGTTGCCCGCCTTGTTGAAGACCGGTCACTAAAACAGGTTTTAAGTTTGCACGTGCGGCATAAATAGCCGCGGTATAACCTGCAGGGCCTGAACCTAAAATTAATAATTTGCTGTGTTTAACGTCTGACATAAAGAATCCTTTGTTTATAAAATAAAGCATGAGGCTTTTGGAATTCGTTCATTATAAAGCCTTCATGCATAAAAAAATAGTTGATCGTATTAGTAAAGCAATGAATACAGCAATCGGCGATATTTATTGGTGATAGGATCCGCATTGCCAATGGCTGATAAAATAGATAAAAACTGTTGTTTTACTTCACCATTTTCCGCAGAAAGATCTTGTTTAAGAATGCTAAATAATAAATCCAATGCTTCTTCGTTTCGATTGGCCTGATGTAGCTGAACTGCCAATTTCAACGCGATTTCAGGCGTTGGATTTTTCGCATAATCCGCTTGTAATTGCTGAATTTCTGGTGTATCAGCTGCTTTAATTAAAAGCTCAATCTGCGCTTGTAAGCCATGCCAACGGCTGTCGCGATCCTGAATCGGAATTTGCGCTAAAATATCTGCCGCAGGCTCTGTTTTCTTCATGGCAATATAGGTTTCCGCATAAAGTAATGCGACATCGCTGTTTTTCTTATCTGAAAGCTCCCAGGCTTCTTTCAGTAATGGAAGGGCTGAGTCGTAATCTTCCACTTGTAAAAAATCCAAGGCTTTTTGGAATTTTAAATCTTCTTCTTTTGGCAAAATGGCGCTTAAACGTTGTAATAAGCTGGCTTCATCTAATGCACCAGGGAACGCATCTAATGCTTGTGCTTCTTTAAAAAGATAAGTTGTTGGCAACGCTTGAATACGAAATTGTGCAGCAATCATTTGCTCCGTTTCACAATTGACTAAGCCGAGAATAAATTGTCCTTGGTGTTGTTCTGCAACACGTTGTAGGACTTTTGCAAAATCAGCTGATTCTTTATGGCTTGGTGCATAAAAGCTAATGACAAGCGGGGTTTCAACAGAACGTTGCAACGTTTCGGTAAGATTTTGTTCGTTGAGTTCAACTAAAAAAGGTAAATCTGCCATTTTTATTCCTTCATAAATGGAAAATGATGCCTGATTTTAACAAAGTGCGGTCAGTTTTAGAAATGTTTTACAGGAAAAGAAAAGGGCAGTGTTAATCTGCCCTTATTCGCTATCTATTTTTATTCTTTTGTTTCTTCCACTTTATCTTCTGGAAGCACGAGGTTAAGAATTAAGGCAAGTAATGAGCCTACGGTAATGCCTGAACCGAGCACTTCTTTGAAAAAGTGCGGTAATTTATCAAGCAATTCTGGACGAGTCGTCACGGCTAAGCCACAGCCAATGGAAATCGCGATAATTAAACCATTACGTTTGCTACGTGCCACTTTATCCAACATTTGGATACCCGCAGCGATAATCATCGCGAACATCATTAAGCCTGCACCGCCTAATACTGGCAATGGAATTGAAACAATTAATGCACCAAATACAGGGAATAAACCCGCTAGCGCTAGAAGTACACCGGTTAGCGCAACCACGTGACGGCTTGCTACGCCAGTTAGAGAAATGACACCAATGTTTTGTGAGAATGAAGAGAATGGTGTGGTGGACATAATAGCGGCCAAGGCAGATCCTAAACCATCGGCTAGAACTCCGCCACGTAAATGTTTGCCGGTGATTTCTGTTTGAGTCGCATTGCCTAGCGCTAAGAAGTTACCGCTTGATTCAACGATCGTGACTAAATACGCAATAGACATGCCGATAATACCTGAAATAGGGAAGGCTAAGCCAAAGTGTAGTGGTTGTGGAATTGCGAAAGTTTGCGCTTGTTTTACGCCTTCAAAGCTCACCCACCCCATGGCTAAACAGACGAGATAGCCAGTCATCATCCCAATAACGATGGCGGCTGCAGAGAAAATCCCTTTGCCCCATTGTACGAGTGCAACCACGATCACCAATACAAAGCTCGCCATCATTAAGTTTTCAGGTGTCGCATAATTCGCATCACCACGTTGACCACCCGCGAACCAGTCAACGGCAACAGGAATCAGGCTTAAACCGATCATCATAACGACAGTACCAGTCACAATCGGTGGGAACAATTTACGAATATACGGCATAAAGAAACTGCCGATAATCATCACTAGTGAACCAACAAGAGAAGCCCCTAAAATACCGGCAATACCATATTCACTAAAACCAATGGCCAGTGCTGCGGCAACGAAAGTAAAACTGGTTCCCATTACACTTGGCAAACGAATACCAATAGGCCCTAGGCCTTTACATTGGATAATGGTCACTACACCAGAAATTAAAAGCGCAGCATTAACTAATGTAATGGTATCTTCGGTAGGTAATTTTAAGACGTTACCAATGACCAGTGGTACGGCAATAATTCCCCCTAGTGCAGCAAGTAAATGTTGTGCAGCAAGGAGTAAACTCAATCCGAAAGGTGGTTTGTCTTCCACCGTATAAAGCAGGTTGTTATTCATTTGGTTTCCCTAAGTAAAAAAATTGTGCGAATTATACGTTAATTTTTATTTACCGCAAACGTTTGCGTAAAGAAAATAAAAAAGTGCGGTTAAAATTACGTGATTTTCAACCGCACTTGTTTGATTTAAAGGCTACATCCAGAATAGATAAGCAATGGTTGCAATAATGACCATACAGGTTAAATCAATAAATTTACCCACGCGGATCATTTCTGATTGTTTAACAAAACCTGTCGAGTACACAATCGCATTTGGTGGTGTCCCGACCGGCATCATAAAGGCACAAGATGCACCTAGGCCGATAATCATCGCAAAGCCAAGCGGTGGCATATTCAATGCTTGTGCGATAGAAATAAAGATTGGAACAAGTAAGGCCGCACTTGCTGTGTTTGATGTAAATTCAGTCAAGCAGACAATAAAGGCTGCAACAATTAATGCCATCACATAGTAGTGGCCACCCTCAATAATGAAGACGATACCATCCGCCATGATTTTGCTTGCACCAGAATGGGTCAGCACAGAACTTAACGTTAAGCCGCCACCAAAGAGGAACAACACCCCCCATTCTGTATTGTCTTGTACTTCTTTCCAGCTTGCGATACCTGTCACACAAATGACGATGGCTGCAGAGAGAGCTACCATACTGTCAAAACTGCCAATGGGTTTTGGTAGCCCTAATAATTGAGAAAGAATTGGATTGATGTAACCACCAAAAATCCAAAGAATCGCCACGGTCACAAAGATAGTTAAGGTTAAAATACGTTTTTTCGTCATGTGAATTTTAGCAAATTTTGCATCAAAACGAAGGCCGAGTTTCGGTTTAAAAACAAGGTATAACCAACCAATAATTACAGGGAATAAAATCAGCATGACTGGTGTGCCGTACATGAGCCAATCTGCAAAACCTAAATGAAGTTGAGATGCGGCAATGGCATTCGGTGGGCTACCTACAAGGGTTCCCATACCACCGATGGTAGCACTATAAGCAATGCCTAATAATACGAATACATAAGTATTGTGATCTTTATTACGGTCTAACTGACTTAAAATAGTCATTGAAAGTGGGATCATCATTGCAGCAGTAGCGGTATTGCTCATCCACATGGACAAAAATGCTGTTGCGACGAATAAATAGAGTACAGCAACAGATAACCGACCCCGAGCTAACTGCATGATTTTATTAGCGATCATTTGGTCGATCTTTTGCACATTTAATGCTGTTGCAAGTGCAAAACCACCGAAGAATAAAAAGATAGTTGGATCTGCAAAGGCTACGAGGGCTTCGCGACTATCAGCTAATCCTAATAGAACAGATAGAATTGGAACGAATAATGCAGTGATGGTTACACTAACTGCTTCGGTGAGCCATAGAATGGCCACAAATGCGAGTAAAGATAATCCTTTATTCTCAGCAGGGGCAAAAGGAAGTGTATTGAGTAGAATAAAAAAGAGAGCTACATCAGAAAGGAATATAATAGTTTGTTTATTCCATGCTTTTCGTTGAGAGTTTGTGACAGATATTACTTGCATATTTTTTCCTATATTTTTAAGGCCGGCGATTTTAGCATAACAGGCCTCAGTCAGGAAATAATGCATACTAAAAATTGATTATAATAAAAGAAAAGTGCAGTCAAAACTGGATGCTTTTTGACCGCACTTCATTAATTAAATATCAATTTAGTGAGATAAATTAACGAGATAAAATCGCTTTCACTTGTTTTTGTAATGTTGGAACTATCTCTTGTTCAAACCATGGATTTTTCTTGAGCCAAATTTGGTTGCGTGGAGAAGGGTGAACGAGCGGGAGAAAGTGAGGGAGAAAATCACGAAAATGGTGAACAGTCTCCGTTACATTAAGATTATTTTCTGGCAAATAGTATTTTTGTGCATATTGTCCAATAAGAATCGTTAGCTCAATATTAGGCAAATTAGCGAGAATTAGCGGATGCCATTTTTCTGCGAAGCCTTTGCGCGGTGGTAAATCACCAGATTTGCCTTTTCCAGGGTAATAAAAGTCCATCGGGATGACAGCAAATAAACCAGAATGATAGAAGGTATCGCGATCCACACCGAGCCATTCACGTAGGCGATCACCGCTTTTATCATTCCAATATAAACGACTTTCTTGTGCTTTAATTCCGGGGGCTTGTCCGACAATGTTAATGCGAGCTGTCGTTGGGGCAGCAAAAAGTGGTTCAATGCCTTGTGACGTAAAAGATTGATTGTCGGGGTCTTGCATAATGGATTGCGTGATTTGACTAAGTGTTGGCATG
>OGYN01002681.1_pt1 | contig 12775 bp, 13 predicted proteins | sample 1576551 | NCBI WGS metagenome assembly OGYN01 (sample SAMEA3541589, study PRJEB24748) | human gut metagenome | biome: human gut; feature: human-associated habitat; material: faeces | place: China | collected 2012 | reverse complement strand
TCTATCAACGTCCGTTTGGCGGTCAGTCGAAAAACTTCGGCGGCGAGCAGGCGGCCAGACGATGACACAATCCGCCACTCACTTTACTCGATTCCGTCGCAGGCTGACTGGAAAAAGAAAAAATCAGACACATCCATGCTACTGCCAATATCCCTGTAACGATCCGATAAAGTTGTTTTTTCATGCTATTCTCCTGTTATTTACTGGATTTTATCCTTTAAAACCTCTATCGCCTTCTGAATCTGGTTATCATATGCCTCGTCATAAGAAGTTGCATCTTTGTCGAGATATTCGTATTCCAGTTCAATATCCGGCTCAATTCCGACACCGTGAATATAATTTCCGTTCGGAGTAAAATATTTGGCAGTCGTAAGCTTCACTGCGTCCCCATCCTCCAACGGGAAGATTGTCTGCACAATTCCTTTTCCAAACGTTGTCGTTCCGATCAGTGTGCCATACTGATAATCTTTGACCGCACCTGCCAGAATCTCGGACGCACTGGCGCTCTCCCCATTGATCAGTACCGCAAGCGGGTAGTCCAGATACGTATCCCCGCCGGAAGTGTAATCCTGACGGTTTCCATTTTTATCTTCTGTATACACAACTGTTCCCTCCGGCAGAATATCATCCAGGATCTGGACAACTGCGGTTACCATACCACCGGGATTATATCTCACATCAATGATCAGTGCTTTCATTCCCTGATCCTCAAGATCTTTTACTGCCTCCTCAAATTGCGCTGCCGTCTCTGTCTCAAAGGAATCAATATGTACATATCCAATACCATCCTCGAACATCTTGTGGGACACGCTTGGCAATGTAATGTCCTGTCTTTCTACATCAAAGGAAAGATTTTCCTCGGTAGACGGACGGTAAATCTCCAGATGGACAGTCGTTCCCTTCTCTCCACGAATCAGTTTTACCAGTTCCGAAAGTTCCATGGAAGCAGCCTCTGTTCCGTCCACGGAAACGATCACGTCATCTTTCAACAATCCTGCTGACTCAGAAGGGGTTCCCTCATAAACCTTGTTGACGGTTACCACCATGGTATCCTTATCCTGGCTTAACCCTGCACCGATTCCATAGTACTGACCTGTCGTAGATATCTGAAGCGCCTGATAATCTTCTGCATTATAGTAAACAGAATATTTATCTCCCAATCCATCGATCAGACCTGTATACAGTCCATCCTGCAGTTTCTCATTTTCAATGTCATCATAATAATAGAGCTTTGTGTATGCAGTCAGTTCATTGATCTTGCTGACCGTATCTGCGTCGAGCACTGCGCCTTCTCCGTCATCTGCACTTTCCTTGTTCGTGATCAGGATCTGTGAATTTGTTGCCAGACCTGCCACATTGATTCCCGTCCAGCTTATCAGAAGTGTTCCGATCACACCGATCACGATCCCTTTGACTGTGCTTCCTTTTTTCTTCTTTGGAGTCTCTTCCGCTCCAGTTTGATCCAGTTCATAATTCTGCTGATCCATAAATTTCCTTTCGCAGCTATTGCAAAACATTTTTGCTGCATCCTTTCCATGTAAACATATGCATAACCACACCTCCACTTTCATAGCAATTGAGAAAAATGCCGAGGTGTCGGTTTTATTTTCCATAACCTTTACAAAACAGAAAAAAGAGATTGTACACAAAATGCCGTTTTCGATTTCCGGCTTTCGTGTGGCAACCTCTTTTTATATACTTTATCTGCCTGATTCCCGGAACGCTTATCAGCCCTTGAGATAACTCCACGGACTGACATAACTTCCGTTTAATGATACACCAAAATGTAAATGATTTCCAGTAGAAATACCTGTACTTCCAACGTAGGCGATCGTCTGGCCTGCAGAAACTGCTGTTCCTTCCGAAACTGCAAGCGAGGAACAATGCATATAAACGGTATAAAGTCCACCGCCATGATCGATCATCACGTAGTTTCCGGCTGCACTGCTGTAATTTGCCGCCTTTACGGTACCGTTTGCCGCTGCAACGATCGCCGCACCTGCTGAGGCACCAATATCAATTCCTTTATGGTTTGAAGACGCTCCTGAAGTCGGTGAAACCCTCGTTCCGTAATCACTGGTGATCCTCGTACTTGACGGACACGGCCATGTGAAAGCTCCACCTGTATAAGGATTGTCTGCTACCTCTTTTCCCTCTGCAGCCGCTTTGGCTGCCGCTGCCGCTTTCTCAGCCTCGATCCGCTTGATCTCCGCTATCAATTCGTTCTGCGCCTGTATCTCTGCCTCAAAATACTTTGCATCCTCCTGCGCATCCGAAATATTACTTGTGATGCCTGCAAGCTCTGTCTCCTTCTGGCTCATCAGTGCTGCAACAGACTGCTTCTGGCTCTCCACATTCGCTTTCATATTTTCCAGATCAGCGTAATCCTGTTCAAGCTGTTCTTTCGCCACGGTGATATATTCAATATTCTCCGTGTACTCATCCAGCTTTTGCCTGTCATACTTCTGGATCTCTGCGATATACTCTGCCGTATTCAGAAACTCTGCCACGCTGTTCGATTCCAGAAGCTGCTCCAGATACGTTGTCTGGCTGTTTTCATACATATACTGGATACGGGTTTTCATATCGTCATACTGTTTTTGTTTATCTGCTTCTGCCTGTGCTAATTCTGCCTCGGCATCTGCAATCTCTGTGCTTTTGTCCGCAAGCTGATTTTCCAGTGAAGTGATCTTCGATGAGATATCCACAAGTTCATTGTTCAGTTCCTGAACTTTGTCCTCTACATCACCTTTGGAATCCTTCAGATCATTGATCAGCTCTTTCGCAGCTTTTAACTGCTTTTCCAATGCGGCTTTTTCTTTCTGTGCTTCCTTGAGCGACGTTGATGATGCATCTCCTTTTGCCTGTGCCGTCAGCCCTGTTGCCATCGTGAGAACAAGTACCACCGCCAGAATGCGGCGTAAAATGTTTCTTTTCTTCATAAAATTATACTTTCAAATGCTTTCTGATTGTGATGCGGCTGCCAATAAAACCAATGCCGACACCGAGTATCAATGCTACCGGAACCAGTGTATGGAACACCTCATCTACCGGTAAAAATTTCATCATATTGCTGATAAAACTGAACTTCTCCCCGATGTAATCAATGATCCGTCCATAAAGGACATACAGGATGCCAAGCGGAATCGCTGCTCCGATCAATCCGATCACAATACCTTCTACCACAAATGGTGCACGCACAAAATAATCGGTAGCACCGATCAGTTTCATAATACCAATCTCTTCTCTTCGCACAGAAATACCAACGGTGATGGTATTACTGATCAAAAAGACTGCAACCCCCAGCAGGATAATAATAATTCCTGCGGAGACATATCCAATCAATTTATTAAAATCGGTCAGCGTATTCGCTACAACTGCTGACTGTTTTACTTCCCGGATACCGTCCACTGACTGTAAATAGGTCACTAACGTCTGCTGCATGGAAATGTCATTCATATAAATGGAATAGCTGGCGTCATTTGCCAGTGGGTTATCCCCGGCAAAGCTCTCCGCTGCTGCCTCGTTTCCTTCAAAATAAGTCTGCTTGAAGCTGTCCCATGCATCGTCCGCTGAAACAAATTCCAGATCAGACACCTCTGCCCTTGCGCGGATCAGGTCTCCGATCTCGTCAATCTTATCCTGCGAGATCCCCTCATCAAAAAAGACCGTTACGGCAACGCCGGACTCCGCATCCTTCACCATTGACTGGAAATTTGTCACGATCGTATAGAACAGACCGAATAAAAAGATACATGCCGTCATCGTTGCGATCGATGCAAGTGAGAACATTTTATTCTTCCAGATATTCTTCAGTCCCTGCTTTATCGTGTAAAAAAATGTACTAATCCTCATCGCTATAATCACCCTCGCTGTCCTCCACGACAACGCCTTTCTTCATAGTGATGACACGCTTGTTCATTGCTTTCACAATCTCAAGGTTATGTGTTACAACTACAACCGTAGTTCCGCGACTGTTGATCTCTTCCAGAAGTTTCATGATCTCCCATGCATTATGATTATCCAGGTTACCGGTCGGCTCGTCCGCCAGTAAGATCTTCGGCTCATTGATAAGCGCTCTTGCGATCGCAACACGCTGCTGCTCGCCGCCGGACAACTGCCTCGGATAAGAGCGGTACTTTGCAGCAAGTCCTACCATAGACAGCATGGACGGAACATTCTTCTTAATGCTGCGGTTTGACTCACCGATAACTTTCTGGGCAAATGCAACATTATCATAAATGTTTCTATCTTTTAACAAGCGGAAATCCTGAAATACAACGCCGATATTACGACGGAATTTCGGGATTTGCCTTCTTTTGATTTTGTTCAGTTTCTTATTGTTTATCGTGATCGTACCCTCTGTTGGTTCCAGTTCTTTCAGTAAAAGCTTGATCAGTGTCGATTTTCCCGAACCACTGTCACCAACAATGAATACGAATTCGCCTTCTTCAATGTCAAGACTCACGTCATTTAATGCAGGGATCCCTGCCGTATATGACTTACTGACATGTTCCAACTTAATCATTGCTTCCTCCTAAATCTAGTAATCCAATGACTCCATATATTTCATGTATTTTACAACCATCAATGCAATCTTAAATGTAATGGCATCTTCAAACACACGAAGATCCAGTCCTGTGTACTTCTGAAGCTTATCCAGACGATATACCAGTGTATTTCTGTGGATGTACAACTGGCGGGATGTCTCGGAAACGTTCAGGCTGTTCTCAAAGAACTTGTTGATCGTGGTAAGTGTCTCCTCATCAAAATCATCCGGTGATTTTCCATCAAAAATCTCTTTGATAAACATCTTGCACAGCGGAATCGGGAGCTGATAGATCAGACGTCCAATTCCCAATGTGGAGTATGCGATCACATCTTTTTCCTCAAAGAAAATCTTTCCTACATCCAATGCCATACGGGCTTCCTTGTAAGAACGGGATACTTCTTTGATCTCATTTACAATTGTTCCATAAGCGACATGAACATCGTTCTCAGCATCCGCACGGAACAGGTTCACGATCACCTCTGCTGTCTTGTTCAGTTCGTCATATCCCTCGTTGTCCGCAACTTCTTTCACCACGATGATGTTCTTCTCATCAACCGCAGTGACAAAATCCTTGGATTTGCCACCGAAGATTCCTCTGATCTTTTCCAGTTCATTGCCATCTTTCTCGCGGTTCGTCTCAACGATAAATACCACTCTCCGGACTTCTGTATCAATATGGAGTTTCTTTGCTCTGTTATAAATATCAACCAGCAGTAAATTGTCCAGCAAAAGATTCTTGATAAAGTTGTCTTTATCGAATCTCTCCTTATATGCTACCAGAAGATTCTGTATTTGGAAACTGGCAATTTTACCCACCATGTAGACATCGTCACTGTCTCCGTTGGCAAGCAGGATATACTCTAACTGGTGTTCATCAAACACCTTGAAAAACTGATATCCGTTCACCACCTGGCTGTCTGCAGGTGACTCCACAAATGCCTGAGCAGGTTCTACATACTTCTCTGCGTCAGGAAATGTAGCAGCCAAAATCTTTCCCTCGACGTCAATAATGCATAAATCAATTCTGGTTATTCCCTTCAATCCATCAATTGTGTTCTGAAGTATCTGATTCGAAATCATAAGCTATGCTCCTTCTCTGGTCGATTCTGTTCAACTTTCACAAAAAAAATCGTACTTTTCTCCCTCAATAAAAATACCTAGATTACATTTTAATGCAAAACTGCAAAAAAATAAAGAGGAAATACATATTTTTTTATGCATTTCCTCAATTCTGCTGGAAATTTTACCTCTAATTCCCTGTATACAATCTCCACAAAAAAATTATCGGTTCCCATGATATTCCAGAAATCCCTCGCCAAGTACTTCGCGGACATCTGAGACAATGACAAATGCATCCGGATCCACCGATGCCACAATATCTTTCAGTTCTACGATCTGTTTCTTGGAAACAACACAGTAAAGCATGCACTTTTCATCACCGGAATACATTCCTTTTGCATATAGACCGGTTGCTCCACGGTCCAACTCAAGCAGGATCTTTTTTGCCACTTTTTCATACTGGTCTGTAATGATGAACGCCGACTTGGAATATTTAAATCCTTCCATCAGACCATCCGACACTTTCGTTGTGACAAAAATGGCAACAATTGCATACATGGCTGCCTTGATACCGAACAGATATAAACCGGTAAGCACGATCATCGCATCTAATACCTGCATGATCTGAACCACGGAATAATGTCTGATAAAATGCTGGATCAATACTGCCAGAAGTTCCGTTCCACCCGTAGTAGAACGCGCTAATAGGATCAGTCCCATACCGGCTCCACCGATCACACCACCAAAAATCGCGGCAAGGAAGTAATCCTGCTGTGTCAGGTCGATTGCCGGAATCACATAAATCCACGCAGACAAAAGTACCGTACCCACAACTGTCCGCCAGATAAACCTCTTTCCTTTAAACTTCAGAGTCAGAAAAAACAGTGGCACATTCAGCCCGATATTGGTCAGCCAGAGTGGGATTCCTCCCGGAACAAATCTTTCTGTCACTGCCTTGATCACAATCGCAAGTCCTGTAAAACCTCCTGTGACAAGACCGATCGGATCATACAGACACTGGATGGCTGCCGCTAACAGTCCCGTCCCCACGATCATCATCAAATAATCTATCACTATGGAACGTTTATTGATTAATTTCTGCATTTCTACTACAATTCCTCTTCTTTTTCATCATACTTATTCATACTGTTGACCAACTTGCCACGATGTATGATGCTTTTCAAACGAGCAAGTACTCCGTGCTTTTTCTTATGTACCGGTACCCCTCCGATTCCATACCAAATGTTTGCATTCATTTTATCCCGATGCTCATATAAGAACTGCTCCTGCATCGGAGATGGCAGTACAGATATGATCACATCCGGTGTGGTCGCATTCATATCATTGATCACTGCTTCCAGATCCCCCACACAGGTCTCCACTGCATATTCCCCTGCAAAGATCAGTTTTGGATAATCTTCTGCAAGCTCTGCTTTTAAAGAATCAATTTTCTCCTGCGTGTCACCAAGTAAAAAAACACTTTTTTTATTGCGCTCTATCCGTTTAAAAAATTCAAAATAAAAATCGTTTTCTTCTGTTTCCCGGATTCGCTGCATAGATTCAAGCCCCGCTGCCTGAATAATCTCTTTCTCTCCAATGATTGCAAGATCCAGGGAACTCATAACTTCCTTTAATACCGGGTTTGTCTCCGAATCGATCAGCATCTGTAACGATATGCTCTCAATCGTGTTAAGGACATTATTGCTCAAATAGCGTTCCACACACATAATCGCTTCCCGCACTGTGTAGTTGTCCAACTGAATTCCCAGTATATCAACTTTCTTTATCATTCAACACTCCTGGTTATTTTTCTCAACTCAAGAAAATTTATGCATGTAGTATAGCAAACCTCTTTTCATTTTTCAAGTTTTGTTATAAAACGCGATAGATTGAGGAACTTTTTTAGTTACTGTTCACTCAGCAGTAACCTTTTACGTTATCTGACAATTTGTACTATTTTTTGCATTTATCTCATTACAATAATTGCAAGCTTTTTTCATTTTTATTGTGAACTTTATCACATATGTACAAAACGTATATTCGATTTTTTTACTATGTAAACCACTTTTTCAACATAAAAAAATGTGGATAACGTGGATAACTTCGTGTATAACTTTATTTTTTGGCATTTTTCGACCTTTTTCACGTGGAAAACTTTCTCATAACTTTACATCTTTTGGGGATTATTTCCAGACCGCTTTATTTTTTGTGCACTTTTCATAAATGATATTTTTCAATTTTCTGTCTGTAAAAAAGTACCGCATTACTTTCTGACTTTTTACCCGCAAAAAAAGAACTGCCATCATTTGCGATGACAGTTCCGATAATATCTTTTTTTAGAAAATTCTTCTTACAGAAAGTACATTACGATATGTAGCTGTTGAATACTTAATACCACTGGATGGTGTACTTGCATGAACAATTGTGTTATTACCTACATAAATTCCAACATGTCCACTGTAACATACAATATCTCCCGGCTGTGCCTCAGATAAGCTTACTTCATATCCGGCACTTCTCTGTCCACTGGAAGAATGTGGAAGACTGATACCAAATGCAGCATATACAGACATTACAAATCCGGAACAGTCTGTACCGTTCGTCAGACTGGATCCACCATAAACATATGGGTTACCAATAAACTGGCTTGCATAGCTTGCAACTGCCTGACCATTGGATCCACTCGGTGCCGCATAAGAAGCTGATGAACCGCCGGAAGTGCTTGTACCGTCCGAAGATGACGAGCTCTTGGAAGATTTCTGTTTTGCCTTCGCTGCTGCAGCGGCTGCCGCCTGACGCTCTGCCTCTTCCTTGGCAAGTCTTGCTTCCTCTTCCGCTTTGGATTCAGCGGTTACATAATCGGTCCAGAGATTTACATAATCTGTGGATACATAGCCATCGCCTTCCTCTGTTGTAACAATGACCCATCCGCTATCCTTCATAGAATCATCAACAACAACGAAATCGTCTCCCTCGCCAAGCATTGTTAAAATACCTGCCTCTGTAGAAGGCTCCATTCTTACGTATAAAGTTGTAGTTGTTACAGTTGCATATCTGGTACTTACCTTCTTTGCAAGTTCCTCATCCCCTGTTACAACATACTCGCATTTGACATATCCGGTAACACTTCCGGATGTGATCTTATACCAGCCATCTTCTGTTGTCTCTAAAACAGTGGCTGCAGAATTGTTATATAACTTACCTAACACTTCACTGTCTGTGTTCGGTTCTGATCTGACATTCACATAATTATCTACCTGTGCGATTGCAATGTCTGCGTACTCAGATGCAACCACTGGAACATCATTCTCACTGACCTGCTCCTCTGCCTGGGCTGCTGCCTCTGCAACTGCCTTGTCACTCTCGATCAGACACTGGGAAAGCATTTTGGAAAATCCTGCTGCCGGAGAACCATTTGAAGAAAGTCCGGTTGCGATCACTGCAGACACACCACCGGTCTGTGCACCATAAGTTCCGACTCCTGTTCCACTAATTACAATAGCACCTGCCAGCAAACAGCTTGCTATTCTCTTCATTCTATAATTCATCTTGTATATTGCCTCCAAGAACTATTTGTTACGAATTTGTTACATTTATTACATGGTTATTATAACAAAGTGTCCTGGCACTGTCAACAGCAAGACTTTGTCAGATTTTACCAAATATAGCATGAATATTTTATGTATTTTTATTTCCATAAAAAAACAGTTCCAAAGTATCGCTCACATGGAGTTCTCTGGAACTGCTTTTCCTATTTGATTGCGATCGCTTCGATCTCAAGCATAACATCCTTCGGAAGACGTGCAACTTCCACACAGCTTCTGGATGGGAAATCTGCTGTAAAGAAAGTCTTATACACATCGTTGATGGCGCTGAAATCATTCATCTCTTTGATGAATACCGTTGTCTTAACTACATTGTCCATATTGGTTCCGGCTGCTTCCAGCAAATTAGAAAGATTGGTAAGTGCCTGTTTCGCCTGAGCCACAGACCCCTCCGGAATCTCTCCTGTCTCCGGTACAACCGGGATAATGCCTGATGTATAAACCATACCATTTACTTCGATTGCCTGTGAATATGGTCCGATTGCTGCTGGTGCTTTTTCTGTACTGATTACTTTTTTCATGTTGTTAGTCCACCTTTCTGATACTTCTTTCAGTTATTTCCACACGATGTTCCTTATATAAACGTCCCACCGCACGTTTGAAAGCATTTTTACTGAGTCCGGTCTCTCTCTTAATGACTTCCGGGGATGCTTTATCTCCAAATGGAAGCACTCCGGCAAATTCCTCAATAACCTGCATCACCTTCTCAGCATCCTCATCCATCTGCAGGTATGCCTTGTCACGCAATGACACATCCAGTTTTCCATCCGGCTTTACTTTTGTCACTTTTGCCTCGATCACATCTCCGATACGAAGTTTGCTTGTATCTTCATGTCGTGGGATCATAGCGGAATATTTATCATCCACTGCAACAAAGGTTCCGAAATTATCACTGAACTCATAAACTCTTCCCTCTACATGGTCTCCCTCTTTGTATGGAGAATCCGTGGAAAGCAGATCATAAAGCTTTTTCATACTCGCACAAAGTCTGCTGCTCTTATCAATATAAAGTGTTACCAAAACCTCATCTTCCGGCTGGACTTTCATTGTCATCTCTTTATAAGGAAGAAACAGATCTTTTTCCAGTCCCCAGTCAAGGAATGCACCGATTTTTCCAACCTGTGCCACACGCAAAACAGCAAGCCCTCCAAGAGTGATCTTTGGCTGATTTGTCGTTGCGATCATCCGGTCTTTGGAATCCTTGTACAAAAACACTTCAAGTTCATCCCCGGTCTTTGCATTCTCCGGAACCTGTTTTGCCGGAAGAAGCACACGTTTCTCCATATCCTGCTCTTCCGCGAGATAAACTCCAAACTCCACTTTCTTTACAATTGTAAGTTTCTGATACTGTCCTAATTTTAACATTTTATTTTCCTCTAAACTGCATAATGGCATATGGCACTTTCTGCTCATCTGCCAACACAATGGTTACTCCGTTCTGCTGCTCATAAACCTCCGGGTATAACATGTTCCCGATGACTGCAGCCTTTTTGTATTCCACCCGGATACTCTCTGTCTTAAAATTCTCCGGCAGATATTCCTCTGCCACAAGAATATATTTTCCATTATTCATATGATGATTGGTGTCAATATGAAAACGCTGTACTAAAACCGGCTCTTTCTCCACCGGAGTGCCCTCTATCCTGATCTTACGATCTGCCCATTCATATTGTATCGCCTCATCCATCACCGGGATATAAGCATCCTGCACTTCTTTTGCGATCCGCACCGGACGCATCGTGGCAGTATCCATGTAAACCCAGACGGAATTGGCAAATGCACAGATCTCTCCCGCTTCATCCTTTATTGTAAAGTTACGATAACCGTAAAATCCCTTGAAGCTATATGGCCAGGTGCTCACCGTAATATGCTCCGCAAGCTTTGGATAGCGGTTCATGACGATCTCCCAGGACGATAACACCCACGCAGCATGATGCTGTTCTAAATACTCCACACCGATATTCATATCTTCTGACTGAAATGTGCAGCAATTCTGCAGATAATCGATCAGTGCCGGCAGCGTAAGCTGTCTTTCACTGTTCACTTCACTATATCTTACCCTGCTTTTAAAATCATACATATCCTGTTCTCCTGATCAAAATAAGAAATTATCTTCTCCAACGCACTGTGCTGCCACCCGGAAGTTTTTGCATGATTGGAAAATGTCAATTTCCCATGATGGAACAAAGTTTCCTGTTACACAAAAATAGCACCACTTCCGTGGTGCTTTCTAGCAGGGCTACAAGGATTCGAACCTTGAAATGACGGAGTCAGAGTCCGTTGCCTTACCGTTTGGCGATAGCCCTATGTATTGTTGTTTTCGACTTTTGCGCCGTCAACAATAGCTATTATATACACCCTTAATAAAAATGTCAAGCATTTTTTTCAAAGATTTTTAGATTTTTTTCAACCATTGCATATAATACTTCGTCACCCCAGGAAATATCAGCATTTCCGCTGGTTGCTTCGATCACTTCTTTTTCAAAAGACTGCTCTTTTTCCTTTGGAACCATGAGGATCAGTTCTACTTTTTCTGTATAAACGGTATCGATCATTGTCAGTTCATCTTTTGCGATCAGATACTGTAATTTCCCAAGTCCATTGTAATCCGTTCCGATCGTCAGTTTTCTTCCAATCTGTTTATCAATGATCACACTATTTTCCAATCCGGTCTGCGTCGCTTTCTGGTAGGCACGGACAAGACCGCCTGTTCCCAGAAGTGTGCCGCCAAAATAACGTGTCACCACAATCGCCGTATCCTTGATATCCTCCCCCTTCAGCACGCTTAATACAGGCATCCCCGCTGTCCCCTGCGGTTCTCCGTCGTCGCTGAAACGCTGTAATTCAAAACGCTCGCCCAGCACATAAGCATAGCAATGATGGGTGGCATTATAATGCTTCTTCCGAATTTTCTCTATAAACTCCAGTGCCTCTTCTTCTGTATCAATATGAGAGACTTCGGCCAGGAACCGGGATTTCTTCTCTACGATCTCGCTTTCCCCATGCCCCAGCACTGTCCTGTATTCTTCCAACATGTTCCTTCCTCCTCGTCTGTTCATTTTAACTATAACAGGATTTTCGACTTTTTCAAAACTTTTTCTTAAATTTTTCTCAGCGAATACGGAAGATTGCAATTTTTTCTTTATTTCAATATTGAAATTTGGTATAATGGTTTGGTATAAAAGGAGGCAAATGCTCATGAACTATGGTAGAAAAAAAGCTGCTAAGAAACGAAGGGACATTACCTCGAAATCCAAAATGAAAAAGAAGCGTCTTGGCGTACGGATCTTTAAAGGAGTGCTTCTCACTCTTTTGCTTTTGATGGTAGCCGGATGCGTGGGCGGCGGGATATTCCTCAAGAAGGTCATCGACAGCGCAAGATCTATCCCTGCACAGTATCCAGGGATTACAAAGATGAAGCGAAATGGCAGGGCTTCTCTTGAGGAGCTTCAGCCTTATCTGGAAATTGCAAATGAACTTCTTTGTGGAGACAGCGAGGAGGAAGACAAAAAGTGAAGTATCTGAGGCAATTTTGTATTATTTTGCTGGTTTCAGCGTT
>OGYN01002663.1_pt1 | contig 12834 bp, 10 predicted proteins | sample 1576551 | NCBI WGS metagenome assembly OGYN01 (sample SAMEA3541589, study PRJEB24748) | human gut metagenome | biome: human gut; feature: human-associated habitat; material: faeces | place: China | collected 2012 | reverse complement strand
ATATGTTTGAAGAACATGGATGGGAGATCCCGAATACGTGGGATGAGTTGATGACATTGTGCAATGATATTCAGTCCGAAGGGATTCTTCCATTCTATTTCGGGTTCAAGGATACTTGGACATGTCTGGCGCCGTGGAACTCTATGGCAGTTGCATTGGCACCGCCGGATCTGTGTAAGCAGGTGAATAAAGGCGATGCAAACTTTACGGATTCGTACCGTGAAGTCGCGGAAAAATATTTGGAACTTTTAAACTATGGACCGGAAGATCCGTTTGCCTACGGATATAATGACGCCTGCACCGCATTTGCCAACGGGGAATCTGCAATGTATCCAATCGGCCGGTTCGTTAAAAGCGATATGGCCGTCGGGACCTACACCGCCGAGGAACAGTTCGATACCCCCGTAAGATGCTATTTTGGCTTCATAACGGGCGCATTCTTCTTCGGGGTCGGCAGCGTTACCGTTGAGTATATTCACGTTTTCCGGGCGAATATCGATGTGGGAGAAGAAATTGCTCCACATGAACGTATGGTAACTTTGTTCGTGGTCCTCGGGCAGATTGCAATATTCGTCCATGTTGAAAGTCACGACATTACGGAACGAAACGACACCTTTACGGTTCAATTCTATCAAATGTTTATACATGCCCAGAGGCGACGACCCTGTGGGAAGACCCAGTACGAAAGGTTTATCCTCTGTCGGCTTGAACTTATTGATGCACGATACCACATAATTAGCGGCCCAACGAGAAACTGCATCATAGGTTGGTTCGATAATCAGTCTCATGATTTGTATATAATTTTAGCTTTCCCCAAAAGTAATCATTTTTTGGGAAGTACAGATGTGTATGTGAAAATTTTGTGTATTTTTCTAAAAATCGAAAGTGATTCCGTGATTTTTTACCTTTTTTGTGTGGAAAAAGTGTAAAGGAATCATTAAGTTTGTAACTTAAAAAAACTATCGCGATGAAAACAAATCTAAGTTCTCAGATTAAACTGGATCGGATACCCAAAAGGTATTATGCTCCTGATGGTGAGTTGGAACTTGCGGCTCTTACACGAGACGAGAAAGTTTACACCAAAATCTTCGAAGGCTCTGAGGAAGGGTCGGTGTATGTAGCTCATGACGTAGCGGAATTGATACAGAAATGCAAGGCAGAGCATCGTCATTGTGTGCTCGCTTTGGGTTCGGGTGTCGGTACTCACGCCGTTTATGCCGAATTGGTACGCATGTATCAGGCCGGCGAAGTCAGTTTCTCGAATGTCATAGTATTCAATATCGGGGAATATTATCCTTTGGCAGAAGGAGCTCCCGGGACGATGAGCCTGTTGAAAGAGCTGTTGCTCGACAAGGTGAATATCGATCCCGAGAATATTCATTCGCCCGGTAAGTTGGTATCGAAAGAAGATGTGTACCAGTATTGTAAAAATTACGAAGAAGAAATAGAGGCTTGCGGTGGTATCGATTTAGCTTTGTGCGAGATCGGTGCGGTCGGAAATCTGGCATTTAACGAACCGGGTTCGCAGCTCAACTCTTCCTGCCGTCTGATGCTGCTCGGTAGCGATGCTCGCCACATGGCATCGTCGCAGTTCAATTCGAGCGAGAATGTTCCCCGCAGCGCCGTTACGTTGGGTATATCCAATTTGATGTCGGCTCGTCGTATCGTTTGTGTCGCTTGGGGTGAAAATAAGGCCAACATCGTGAAACGCACGATCGAAGGTGACATTACCGATTTGATACCCTCTTCGTTCCTGCAAACCCACCGTCGGGCGAAAATCGTGCTCGATTTGTCTGCTGCCGAGGCTTTGACGCGTATCAGTCGTCCGTGGCTGGTAACGTCGTGCGAATGGGACGAGAAGCTCATTCGTCGGGCTATCGTTTGGTTATGCAAGGTGACAGGAAAACCCATCTTGAAATTAACCGACAAGGATTACAACGACAATGGATTGAGCGAATTGGTAGCCCTTTTCGGATCGGCCTATAATGTCAATATCCGCATCTTCAATTCGTTACAACACACGATTACCGGTTGGCCCGGAGGGAAACCCAACGCCGACGATACATTCCGTCCGGAGCGTGCCAAACCTTATCCCAAACGAGTGATCGTATTCAGCCCGCACCCCGATGACGATGTGATTTCGATGGGCGGCACACTCAAACGATTGGCCGACCAGAAGCACGATGTACACGTGGCATACGAAACTTCGGGTAATATCGCCGTGGGTGACGAAGATATGATGCGTTACATCATGCTGATCGACAACATTGCCAAGAAATTCAAATTCGATACTCCCGAGCTTTTGAAGAAAAGCAACGAGATACATAAATTCATCGGTAAGAAGAAAGACGGGGAATCCGATACGCCCGATATTCGTTTCATCAAAACGATGATTCGTCAAGGCGAGGCACGTACGGCATGTAACTATATCGGTATTAAACCGCAGAACGTACACTTCCTCAACCTGCCGTTCTATGAGACCGGAACCATTAAAAAAGGCGATCTCTCCGAAGCCGATATACAAATTGTAAAAGATTTGATCGAATCGGTAAAACCCCATCAGATTTTCGTTGCCGGCGATTTGGCCGACCCGCACGGAACTCACAAAGTTTGTCTCGATGCCGTCCTTGCCGCTATCGATGAAATCAAGGACGAAGATTGGATGAAAGATTGCCGCATTTGGATGTACCGTGGCGCATGGGCCGAATGGGAAATCGACCATATCGAAATGGCCGTTCCTCTTAGCCCCGAGGAATTGCGTCAGAAACGTAACTCTATCCTCAAACACCAGTCGCAGATGGAGAGTGCTCCTTTCTTGGGAGATGACGAACGTCTGTTCTGGCAACGTGCCGAAGACCGCAACAAAGCTACGGCCGATCTTTATGCCAGCTTAGGGCTGGCTTCGTACGAGGCCATAGAGGCTTTTGTGGAATATCACCCCATTCGATAGTTTAAGGGTTATCTTAATATATGAAGAAGGAGGAAGCTGTCCGCTTCCTCCTTCTTATTTTATGGGCGTTTTGGTTTCGTTCAATTCCAAGTTTCTATCCGGTACGACTGACAATATGGGTAATCAGTAGGGTTTGTCCTTTAAATCTTCTCCTTGTTGTGTTTTACGGCATTGCTGGATTTCACACTCCTTTTAGAATGGCGGGAGTGTGACACCATTAGTGTGGTTTTTCAAACCTCTTCTTTTATGTTTTGCGGCAAAACTCAGGACACCTTCGATAATAGGAGCGTGGTGTATCTCCCTCTCCCCCTGCCGTGTCCCGTAGTATTGTGGGGCACGGCAATGGAGGAGGTTTAATTAAGCAAGAATCAATCTCTCCCAAAAGTCTGGAATGTGGTTATCGACAAGAATTTTAGCGATAAAAATCGTGGCTGCTCGCACTGACTTACTATTGTGCCGTTGTCAGACTCTGTGGCTTCCGGTTGATTTGCTGTGGTAATGTCGGTTTTCTGCTTTTTCCATTGCAGACAAGCCGTTAAGAGTATTGAAAGTAATAAAACGAGGATAATATGCTTTGTTTGTATCGTGGTCGTTTAATACGAGTGATGTGTTTTCATGTATTTGTACAGAGGTGGTCGAGTAGAAAAAACGTAAGTGGAAGCAAGCGTTATGCTGCTTCCACTTACGGGTCCTAAATAGATTTATTCGTAATCGGCCCAGTTGGTAAGAGCCATATCGCCCGATTTCAAAAATTCGTTGTGGAATGCGAATGCGGCGTTCAGGCGGTGAGGCGTGTGCCCTTTACCCAGTTTAAGGTAATCCCATAACAGTTCTTTGTACATGGGGTGAGCGCAGTTTTCGATAATGGCGTGAGCCCGTTGAATGGGCGATTTCCCTCTCAAATCGGCGACTCCTTGTTCGGTAATGAGTACCTGTACCGAGTGTTCGCTGTGGTCGAGGTGCGATACCATAGGGACGATGGCGCTTATCTTTCCGCCTTTGGCTGTCGAAGGGCAAGTAAATATCGACAGATAAGCGTTGCGTGTGAAGTCGCCCGAGCCGCCTATGCCGTTCATCATCTTGGTTCCTGTGACGTGCGTGGAGTTTACGTTACCGAAGATATCCGCTTCGAGAGCTGTATTCATTGTAATCAGTCCCAGACGGCGTACGACTTCGGGGTTGTTGGTGATTTCTCCCGGACGAAGTATGATTTTGTCGTGGAAGAATCCGATATTTTGGAATACCTCGTTTAACTTGTCGTCGCTCACGGTGAGGGAGCAGCTGCTGGCGAATTTACAGTTTCCCTCTTTCATCAAATCGATAACGGCATCCTGTACGACTTCGGTGTACATTTCGAAGGCTGGAATGTCGGGATTCGAACCTAAGCAGGCCAAAACAGCGTTGGCGATGTTTCCTACACCCGACTGCAAAGGTAGGAACTGGGGAGGAATCAAGCCCGATTTTAATTGTTGTGCGAGGAAGTTGCAGACATTGTTTCCTATCTTCATGGTAACCTCATCTACCGGAGCGAATGGTTTCACACCGTCTCGTTTGTCGCTTTCGACGATACCGATGATTTTTTTCGGGTCTACTTTGATAACAGGTACACCGATACGGTCGCTCGGTTTATAGATGGGAATTTCCCGACGATAGGGCGGGTCCAATGGTTGATATATATCGTGCATGCCACGCAGCTCTTTGGGATCATGGTGGTTCAACTCGATAATTATTTTTTCGGCCAGAGAGCAGAAAGTCAGTGTGGCGCCTACACCGGGTCCTAATAAAATTTCGCCGTCGGGAGTCACATCGGTCGCTTCTATGACGGCGACATCTACTTTACCGAGAAATCCGTAACGAAGGGTTTGCGCAAGGTGAGACAAGTGTAAATCGAAATAGGCGATTTCGTTGTTGTTGATCGCTTCGCGGGAGTCTTTGTGTGATTGATAAGGCGTACGGCTTTTGATTGCTTTTGCCCGACTTAAAGCACCGTCGATGTAATCACTGGTCGATGCTCCTGTATAAACTCCGATTTGGAAAGGGCGACCTGCGGCATGCTCTGCTTCTGCTTTTTTTGCAAGAGCGACGGAAACTACTTTGGGAGTTCCTGCTGCGGTAAATCCGCTGAATCCGACATTGTCGTTGTGATGAATGAATTCAGCCGCTTCTTCTGCGGTGATAAATTTAAATGCCATATCTACGAAAAATTTTGTTGTTTTTGAGAAATTTCAAGGTTAAGGTTTTTATCTGGTTCAATATTTTCGATTTAGAATTTCCGATGCGATAACGGCTTTACGCCAATCTATGTCCTTTACATCGATAGGGTTCTCTCCGGCAGTATCGTAATCGGTGTGCTGTAACGATGTTATAGGCGGCACGGTATGAGTAAAAACCGCTACACCTTCTTTCTCCGGCATTGTGGAGGGGATTATCGGTTCCGGCGTTTTTTCTGCCGGTCTTTCGAGTATTTGTGTCTGTGGCTTTTTCTTTGCTTTTGGGATATAGTCGTCTTCCTGCTCTGCTTCCTCTTTCGCTTTCCGCAGCTCTTTGAATATATCGTCTATGGTTAAAGTCCGAGTTTCGCCCCACGGTTCATCGGTCGTCTCATGGGATTCGGTATCTTGTAGAGGTCGTTCTCCCTGCTGGTTTTTAACCTCTTGTTTCTTTTTTGATCCCAGGGCGTTAATAGCGATAATGACCAAACTGATGATTATGGTGACGATTATCTCTGAAAAATCCATCTCTTTTTTGTAATTTTGTCCTCAAATATAGAGTTTTATTGAGAATCTTCCAAATTTTAGGACTCTATAAATAACTAAGAGCTGTTTCTCAACAACTCTTAGCCGATTTAACCTAAACCTTAACTATGAAAAAATTTCATGTAATGTGTATGCAAAGAAAAACAATATTTTTTAAAAAACAAATTTTAATGATAAAAATATTACTTTTCTGAATGAATTTTTTATAAATTAAAATTAAACGAAAGAAAAAACAGATAGAATGAAAAATATATCGGATAAAGATACTTTTGAAAAAAGAGAAGAGAAGAAACTGTTTATAGAGACTTATGGCTGTCAGATGAATGTGGCCGACAGCGAAGTGGTCGCTTCGATTATGCAGATGGCAGGCTATACGCTTTGCGATACGATCGAAGACTCCGATGCCATATTTGTCAATACCTGTTCCATTCGGGATAACGCCGAGCAAAAGGTCCTTTCGAGATTGTCCTATTTTCAATCGTTGCGTAAACATAAGAAATCTTTGGTGATAGGGATTTTGGGTTGTATGGCCGAAAGGGTTCGCGAACAGTTGATTACCGAAAACGGCGTGGATCTCGTGGTGGGTCCCGATTCGTATCTCGATTTACCTAACTTGGTCGGAGCTGCCGAACGGGGAGAAAAAGCCGTGAATGTGGAGCTTTCCACGACCGAGACCTATCGGGAGGTTATACCTTCCCGTATCGGTCATAACCGTATTTCGGGATTCATTTCGATTATGCGAGGGTGCAATAATTTTTGCTCCTATTGTATAGTCCCGTACACACGCGGTCGTGAGCGTAGCCGCGAGCCCGAAAGTATTCTCGGCGAGTTGGCCGACTTGAAAATCAAGGGTTTTAAAGAGGTGACTTTGTTGGGACAAAACGTAAATTCCTATCGATATGAACGTCCCGATGGGACTGTTGTCGATTTTCCGGCACTGTTGGCGTTGGTGGCGCAGTCGGCAGAAGGTATGAGGGTGCGTTTCACGACCTCCCACCCTAAGGATATGAGCGACGAGACTCTGAGAATTATCGCTGCTTACCCCAATGTGTGCCGTCACATACACCTTCCGGTGCAGTCGGGGAGCAATCGCATTTTGAAGTTGATGAACCGGAAATATACGAGGGAATGGTATCTCGACCGTATTGCCGCTATTCGCCGTATTTTACCCGATTGCGGCATTACGACCGACATGTTCAGCGGATTTCACTCCGAAACCGATGCCGATTTTGAAGAGACTCTCGATTTGATGCGAGAGGTGGGATTCGATTCCTCGTTTCTTTTCAAATACTCCGAACGCCCCGGAACGTATGCCTCCAAACACTTGCCCGACGATATTCCCGAGGAAGTGAAAATTGCTCGTTTGCAACGTATGATCGATTTGCAGAATGAGCTTTCTCTCGAAAGCAATCGCAAGGATATCGGCAAAGAGTTCGAGGTTTTGGTAGAAGGTTTTTCAAAACGTTCTCGCGAACAGTTGTTCGGTCGCACATCGCAGAATAAGGTTGTTGTTTTCGATAAAGGTAGTCATCGCATAGGAGAGTTTGTCCGGGTAAAAGTGAACGATGCATCGTCGGCCACTCTGTTGGGCGAGGCGCTTGAATAAAATGAAAAAAGTCGATGGAAAAGGTCGTTCGTGAGAAATTGTGGACACATAGCTTCTGTGCGGTGGCTGCCGGGAATTTCCTGCTTTTTTTTGCTTTTTATTTGTTGTTGCCTGTTTTGCCCATGTATTTGAGCGAAGCGTTCGCAGCAAGCCGTTCGACGGCAGGATTCATATTGTCTTCCTATACCATCACGGCGCTGATGATACGTCCGTTCGCCGGGTATATGGTCGATACCTTTCCCCGTAAAAAACTGCTGCTTATCTGCTATTTCACTTTTCTCCTTTTTTTCGGGGGATATCTGTTGGCCGGTACGCTCTTGTTATTCGCCATTATTCGTGCCGGGCACGGGATAGCGTTCGGGCTTCTTACCGTATCCAATAGCACGGTGGCTATCGATGTCATGCCGTCGTCCCGTAGGGGCGAAGGCATAGGATATTACGGAGTAAGCAACAATTTGGCTATGGCCGTCGGGCCTACGTTGTCGCTTTATATTCACGATTCTTTTGCCAATTTCGATTATATATTTTTGCTTTCGATGGTTTCTGCCACGATCGGGCTGATATGCGTTTCGACTATTCGAATGCCCTATCGCCGCGAGCCGATACTTGAAAAACCGCCCGTTTCGCTCGACCGTTTCCTGCTTTTGAAGGGAATGCCCGAGGCTTTGACGCTTATATTTTTCTCGTTCAGTTACGGTGTGCTTTCCACCTATCTTGCTGTCTATGGTAAAGAAGAGTTGGGTATCGATTCGGGAGCTGGTTTTTTCTTTGTTTTGTTGGCCGTAGGGTTGATTTTGTCGAGGCTCACTTCGGGCCGTTGGCTTAACCGGGGATATGTCACCCGTAATATCCTTGTCGGCATGTTGCTCTCTTTGCTGGGCTATCTGATTTTTGTAGCCGTGCGTAATGAATGGGGGTACTATGGAGCGGCTGTTATTTTGGGGTTGGGCTATGGCTGTATTTGTCCGGCCTATCAGACCATGTTTATCAATCTGGCTCCCAATAATCAACGGGGAACAGCCAATTCCACCTATCTTACCGCTTGGGATTTAGGGGTTGGGCTGGGTGTTCTCATCGGTGGACAGATAGCCGAAGTATCGAATTATGCAACGGTCTATGCGACGGCTTGTGTGTTGTGTGCCATAGGGTATGTACTCTTTAAAATGAAAACGGCGGCGCATTTCGAAAATCATAAGTTGAGATAGAATTTATTAAAATATGTGAATAAAAGAAGCGAATTCAACGATATAGACTTTATTTTGCATAAAATTTGGGCTAAAACTATCCTTTTGCTTTCCGATATGAAAAAAAGAGAGGGGATAATGATGTCGAAATAGTTATTAACAGAGGTTCTTTCCCTCATAAAAAGGTGCATCGATTTGGTAAAAAAGAGAGATATGAACAATAAGGCTTCTTTCAGCAAACGGATTTCTTTTCTGAATGCCCGAATGACTTCGACATTGAGCGTTTCATTGGTTCTTTTTATCTTGGGGATTATGGTTTTGATGGGATTTTTAGCGACTAATCTATCCCGTCATGTCAAAGAAAACATAGGTTTCTCCATTGTCTTGAACGAATCGGCCGGCGAGCGTCAGGTGCATCAACTGCAAAGAATGCTCGAACGTTCCAAATATGTGAAGGCGGCGCAGTATATATCGAAGGAAGATGCCTTGAAAGAGGTGATGATCGAGTTGGGAGAAAATCCCGAGGACGTGTTGGGAGTCAATCCGCTTCAATCGTCTATTGAGGTTAAATTGAAAGCCGATTATGCCAATACCGACAGTTTGGCCGTCATTGAAAAAAATCTCCGTGGGCAAGTGATCGTCAGCGATATTCTTTATCAGAAAGACCTTATCCAGTCGGTCAATGACAATATGAGTCGTATAGGACTGGTGTTATTGGCATTGGCGATAGTTCTCATGCTCATTTCGTTTGCGTTGATAAGCAATACGATTCGATTAGGAGCTTACTCCAAGCGTTTTCTTATCCACACGATGAAACTGGTGGGGGCTACACCGGCATTCATTCGTCGGCCCTTTATCGTTTCCAATGTGATTAACGGTATCGTTGCATCGGTAATAGCTATGTTGTTGCTTTCGGGTTGCATATATTATCTGATGTCCGAGATGGAGAACTTCACGACCCTGCTGTCTGTTCCCATGATGGTATTGGTCTTTTTGTCGGTTTTGATTTTAGGGATTATCTTAACGGCGGTTTCGGCTTATTGGGCTGTTAATCGTTATATTCGTATGGATAGAGATGACCTGTATTATATTTGAAAAAACTTTTATGTATGGAATCTAAGAAAATGAAATCTGAGTCCGTTGTTCCGGGAGAGCAAAAGAAAACGGAGTTTGCCCTCGGCAAGACTAATATTATACTTATAGCTGTGGCGTTCGTTGTGATCGTCGTCGGTTTCCTGCTTATGCTGGGGCCCGGTACTACACCGGAGGCCTATAACCCCGATATATTTAGTTTCCGTCGTATCGTGTTGGCGCCCGGTATAGCTTTTGCAGGTTTCGTTTTCATGGTCTATGCGATCATGCGTAATTCGAAATAATATTGTTAATTTTCATTGATCACATTATGACTTGGTTAGAATCTCTTATATTGGGCCTCGTGCAAGGGCTCACCGAATATCTAGCAGCGGACACCTCGAAATCGCGAATGCATTGTTCGGTATACAAGGTGAAGAAAACCTCACTTTTGCCGTGTTGGTGCATACGGCGACAGTATGTAGTACGATTGTTGTGCTATGGAAGGAAGTGGAGATTTTGTTTCGTGGACTTTTCCGTTTTACGTGGAATAGCGAAACGAAATATCTGGCAAAAATAGCTTTGTCCATGATACCGGTAGGTATCGTAGGGCTGTTCCTGAAAGACTATGTAGAATCGTTTTTTGGCAACGGTTTGTTATTGGTCGGCATCATGTTGCTGGTAACTGCGGCGTTGTTGACATTCGCTTATTATGCCCGGCCTCGGGTGAAAGAAGATATATCTTATCGAGATGCATTCATCATCGGTCTCTCGCAGGCGGTAGCCGTTTTACCCGGACTTTCGCGTTCCGGTACGACTATTGCGACCGGACTCATGCTGGGAAACAAAAAAGAACAGGTGGCCCGATTCTCGTTTCTTATGGTGATTATTCCTATTTTGGGCGAGGCTCTTCTTGATTTGATGAAAGGAGGGTTTTCTCCTGCGGAGTCGGGATTGTCCGTATCGGTGATGATTATCGGATTTCTTGCCGCATTCGTGTCGGGGTGTTTGGCGTGTAAGTGGATGCTCCGTTTAGTCAATAATGGCAAATTAGTATATTTTGCTATCTATTGTGTGGCGATGGGAGCTTGTGCTATAATTTATTCGCTTGTTCACTAATATCGCCGATATGGACTTTAACGAAGGCGAAATCATATATATCGACAAACCGCTTCATTGGACTTCGTTCGATGTGGTCAAGCGCATACGGGTGCGTATACTCCGCCGCATCAAACAAAAAAAATTGAAGGTGGGGCATGCGGGAACTCTCGATCCGTTGGCTACGGGCGTGATGATTATATGCACGGGACGGGCGACGAAACGGATAGAAGAATTTCAATATCAGACCAAAGAATATATAGCGACTTTGCGTCTGGGAGCGACGACACCGTCGTTCGATTTGGAAACAGAGATAGATGGCGTTTATCCTCATGAACATATCACCCGTGAAAGTGTAGAGCGAACTTTACCTCGATTTGTCGGTTCGATTATGCAGATACCGCCCTCTTATTCGGCTTGTAAAGTCGATGGCCGCCGGGCATACGATATGGCCCGTAAAGGGCAGGCGGTCGACTTGAAGCCCAAAGAATTGGTTATTGACGAAATAGAGTTGCTTTCTTGCGAATTGCCCGAAATCAAAATCAGGGTCGTGTGCAGCAAGGGAACTTATATTCGGGCTTTGGCTCGTGACATCGGAGAGGCGCTCGGTAGTGGAGCCCACCTTGTGGGATTGATCCGTACACGAGTGGGTGACGTGACTCTTGCCGATTGCCTTTCGGTCGAACAGATCGCCGACATGATAGATCATATAGATGTGGAACCCGTTTTGGAAGAAGAGAAAAAAGAATAATAATTAAAGATATGAAACTGTCCCAATTTAAATTCAAACTACCCGAAGAGCAAATCGCTCAATATCCGGCTAAAAACCGTGATGAATCCCGGTTGATGGTAATCGACCGGAAGACGGGGAAAATAGAACATCGCATTTTTAAGGAAATTATCGAGTATTTCGACGAGAAAGACGTGTTCGTGTTTAACGACACCAAAGTTTTTCCGGCTCGTCTTTACGGCAATAAGGAAAAAACAGGAGCTAAGATAGAGGTTTTTCTGTTACGGGAATTGAACGAAGAGAATCGGTTGTGGGACGTTTTGGTAGAGCCGGCTCGTAAGATTCGTATCGGAAATAAACTCTATTTCGGCGACGACGATTCTATGGTGGCCGAAGTAATCGACAATACGACTTCGCGAGGGCGCACGTTACGATTCCTTTACGACGGTTCCCACGATGAGTTTAAGGAGGCTCTTTACAAGCTGGGAGAAATGCCGTTGCCCTCCTATATCGCCCGTCCGGTAGAAGAGATGGATGCCGATCGGTATCAGAATATTTTTGCTCGTAACGAAGGAGCTGTTGTCACTCCGGCCGCCGGTCTGCATTTCAGCCGTGAGCTGTTGAAACGAATGGAAATTAAAGGAATCGATTACGGGTTCCTCACCCTTCATTCCGGCTTGGGTAATTTTCGTGAAATCGATGTCGAGGACCTCACGAAACACAAGATGGATTCCGAGCAGATGAGAGTGACTCCCGAATTGGTGGAACTCGTGAACCATGCTAAGGACGAAGGTCGTAAAGTGTGTGCCGTGGGTACATCGGTGATGCGAGGGATAGAAAGTGCTGTAAGTACGGGGGGACACATGAAAACGTATGACGGTTGGACCAATAAGTTTATTTTCCCTCCTTACGATTTCACGGTGGCAACCAATTTGGTGACGAACTTTCACATGCCCCTTTCCACTATGCTTATGATGGTAGCTGCGTTCGGTGGTTATGACATCGTTTTGGAGGCATACGAATCGGCATTGAAAGAAGGTTATCGTTTCGGGGCTTACGGTGACGCCATGCTCATTTTGTAAAATCGATTGGGTACTTTTATAACAGGGAGGAATAGCGTTTTCTACGTATTCCTCCTTTTGTTTTCGATGAACGATCCTTAGATTCCGACAGTATCTACTGAACCGCCTTTTACGGTTCAGCCGAAAATCCGTGGGGTAGATATGGATTTTAGCGATGAGTCTTTTGTTGACAAACACAATTCGGACTTTTCGGTGAAAGGTTGATTCTTGTTTAAATTTCTATACAAAGTGTACTCCTCCTCTGTGTTTTGCACAGCAAAATATAGGGGAGGTGTCCCGAAGGACGGAGGGGTTGAAAAAACGCAGCAAGGGGAACGGATTGGGCTGCAATCTCCCCTCCCCTGCCGTGTCCCGTAG
>OGYN01002654.1_pt1 | contig 12870 bp, 5 predicted proteins | sample 1576551 | NCBI WGS metagenome assembly OGYN01 (sample SAMEA3541589, study PRJEB24748) | human gut metagenome | biome: human gut; feature: human-associated habitat; material: faeces | place: China | collected 2012 | reverse complement strand
ACCGTGATTTCTGCATCGAGCTGGCAAGCGCCATTTCCATCTGCATGATGCACTTCGTATATCCATTCAGAAAAGACCAGCAATTATCAATGGTAAAAGCCGCCTTGCAATTAATTAAATCGAAGCCATCGTCGCTATTGTACCAGGCACGACATCCCCGAAACACATTACCCGTATAGGCTTCCGAAGTCAGATGACCTCCGAAGCCGTCCACATTTCCTCCGCTTCCGCTATCGGATACAGGATCATAATTATTGTATGCATCGCAATTCAGCACCAGATTATCTTTGCCCGTCACTATATAAAAGCCGATAGCCATGCCATCGTGCATAGACAAATGCTCATAGATATTGTTACTGCCTCCTTCATTGCGGAAACATTCGGACTGTGTATGTTCTGTGATTGTCACTTGCGTGCCCACTACTTCCATATTTCTGAAGTGCAGATACGAACCGCTTACATAAAACACAATAACCCGTTCATTGACGGGCTTTACTTCCGAAAGGTCAAATACCGGACGTTCGTTCTTATAGCCGGAATAGCAGATCCGCTTATCCTTCCCCGTCCCGCTTTTATCCATTTTAAAGACACGGCTCCAGGTAGTACTCCCCGCCGTATGGTGTTCCATCACCTCAGACTCCGTTATCTTGTATGTTCCCCGGCGGATATAAACAGTATCTCCGGCAACCACTTTCGATTGTGCTTTCCTCAAAGTGGCAAAAGGTTTCTCTATTGTTCCACTGTTGGTATCGCTACCATTCGTAGCCACAAAATAATTTGTTGCCGGAAGACAAAGACACATCCCTATAAAAGAAAGAAAAAAGTAAAAGCGTTTCATGGTATTCATATCAATATATATAAGGTATTATTGCAAAAGGAAAAATCATTTATAATCTATCTCAATCCGACTGTCTATATTATCCTCTTCCTGCACTTTAGTCTTATCTTCCACTGTCAGATGAATATCCTTCAACCGGAAGTTCTTGCTATAAGCGATTTTTCCGGCAGACTCCACACTCGCATTAATATTAGACAAGTAGAAGTTTTCAATGCGGAGCTCCTCATTCCATCCGGAAGCTGTGATAAAACGTTTTGCCCTGTCGGCCTGTATATTCGAGAAATACACATTACGGAAATAGGGATATCCTTTCTCCTTCGGTTCGACGGGAGTCAGCACGGTAACCCAGTGTGACGGAATCTTTTTCCCCTTATATTCTTCGGGCAAAGCGGAGTAACTGTATTTGGGATTCCAGTTCAACCCCACAGCCAATACATACTTTACGCTATCAGCCTTCACACGGGTCATATAAATATTCTCCACCGTTCCTCCACGATTCATGGATGATTTCAGACGCAACGCCGCTCCCGTGCCGTAAGCTTTCAGATCGTAGGCAAGCACATTACGGATAGAACCGGAAGTCTCACTGCCGCACGTCACCAATCCCGCCCCTTTGCGTGCGGTACAGTTACGGATTACCACATTCTCTGTCGGTCGGTTCACGCGTAGCCCATCCGCATCGCGGCCCGCTTTGATACAGATATTATCGTCATTGCAATCCACCTCACAGTTCTCAACCAGAATATTGGTCGAAGAATCTATATCAATTCCGTCCGTACTCGGTCCGTGTCCTCCCACATTATTATTAATGGTAACGCCATCCACCGAACAATGATCGGAATACAAAATCTGGCAAGCCCAAAAACCGGTACGTACAAGGGTGAAATCTTTTAAAGTGATATGTTTGCTGTTTGAGACAAGGATTCCCCGCACCCGTTTGCAGTCGTAATCCACAATCCAACGGAGTTTCTTCTTCTCATATTCCTTGCGCATCTCCCAATATTTATCCCAAAACACCTTTCCACGGCAATCAATGAATCCTTCGCCTGTCAACGCAGCATTCTCCGCATCCATGATATTGACAACGGCCGAAGGCCATGTCATTTCAATGCCGGCAATACGCGAAGGAAATTCCGGATAGTCACGGATATCCTCACTTGCTATCAACGTTGTGCCTTTGCTCAGATGAAGGTTCACTCCGCTTTTAATGAATAAGGCGCCTATACGGTAAACGCCCGAAGGAATGATAACCGTCCCTCCCCCCTTTTCATGGCAAGCGTCAATAGCCGATTGAATAAAACGGGTACTAAGAACGGAAGTATCACTTTTCAGTCCGAAGTCCGTTGCATGGATACAGTCGGACTTAGGAACCCGTTGCGCACCTACCTGTTCCGCCCACGACAAATCGGGTTGTACAGGGACATTCCCCCAGTCATGCGCGGAAACGGTAATGGTTCTTTCCGGACTCGTAAAGCCAATCAATGCCAATAGTACAATAGATAAAAGATACTTCATATTCACTCCTTTTTATTCACATTGCAAAATTACCGCATTCCGTAGAAGGCGAAATAGACGAATGTACATAAAAGATAGAAATTTATATGGAATGGATAATCCTATATACACAGGTGGACAATTCTATATTGTCTTTGTACATATTTCCATGTACAGGCATTCAAAAAAGGACTAAATTTGCCACATGAAATAAAAAGAATTATCTAATACTCAAAATAATAGAGTGACATGAAAAGAAGTACAAGCTGGTTACTGTTATGTATGCTTACATTGGTTACTATACCGACTGTAATGGCACAGCCCAATTACAACTATTCCAAACTCCAACGGGAGAAGCTCGGACGCGGAGTAATCGCTATCCGTGAGAACCCTTCGGAAGTTGTCGTCTCCTGGAGATATTTATCTTCCGACCCGATAAAAACCGGATTCAATGTTTACCGGGACGGCAAGAAACTGAATGACCAACCCGTTATCACCGGTACGATGTTTCGCGACAAGAACGGAAGTCCGGCAGCGGCAATTTATGAAGTACGCCCTGTGATAAAAGGCAAAGAGACCCACCATACGGGTGGCAAGTATACCTTACCAGAGAACTCTCCTCTCGGCTATCTGCAAATACCATTGAAAAGACCGGAAGGCGGAGTAACTCCCGCAGGAGACAGCTATACGTATAGTCCCAACGACGCTTCCATCGGTGATGTGGACGGTGACGGAGAATATGAAATCATCTTGAAATGGGATCCAAGCAATTCACGGGATAATTCGCATGACGGATATACCGGAGAAGTGCTTATCGATTGTTACCGGCTGAACGGTGAACAGTTATGGCGCATTAATCTAGGTAAAAATATACGGGCAGGGGCACACTATACACAATTTATGGTATATGACCTGAACGGTGACGGGAAAGCGGAAGTCGTGACGCGCACAGCAGACGGAAGTGTTGACGCAAAAGGGAATGTCATAGGGAACACTCAAGCCGATTATCGTGAACCCGGTACTTTCAGCAAGAAAAGAAACGCGATTGTCAATCAAGGACGGGTATGGAAAGGCAAGGAGTATTTAACCGTATTTTCCGGACTGACGGGAGAAGCATTGCACACGATTGACTATATCCCTCAGCGCGGTGATCCTTCCGATTGGGGAGATGAACGTGCCAACCGCAGCGACCGTTTTCTGGCTTGTGTAGCCTATCTGGATGGAATTCATCCAAGTGTAGTGATGTGCCGGGGGGATTACACCCGCACCGTCCTGGCTGCCTTCGGCTGGAACGGGAAAGAGCTGAAAAAACACTGGGTATTCGATAGTAATGACCCCGGTTGCGAAGATTATGCCGGGCAAGGGAATCACAACCTGCGTGTAGGAGATGTGGACGGTGACGGTTGCGATGAAATTATTTACGGTTCTTGCGCCATCGACCATAATGGCAAAGGACGCTACTCTACCAAGATGGGACACGGAGACGCTATCCATCTTACCCATTTTGACCCTTCACGCAAGGGACTGCAAGTGTGGGACTGTCATGAGAACAAACGTGACGGCAGTACTTATCGCGATGCGGCAACGGGAGAGATCATTCTCCAAGTGAAAAGCGACAAGGATGTAGGCCGCTGTATGGCAGCCGACATCGACCCGACCCAGCCCGGAGTGGAAATGTGGTCGTGGGAAGCAGGAATGCGCAATGCAAAAGGAGAAGCTATTGCAGGCAGGATAAAAGGATTGCCCACCAACATGGCTGTGTGGTGGGATGGTGACTTGCTACGCGAGTTATTGGATAAGAACATTATCAGCAAGTATGATTGGAAAGCACAAAAGGTAAACAGAATCGTAACATTCGAAGGGGCTCTCTCCAATAACGGAACGAAAGCCGTACCCTGTCTGCAAGGTGACATCGTGGGTGACTGGCGTGAAGAAGTGCTGTTACGCTCGGAAGACAACTGTTCCCTGCGCCTGTATGTATCGACTATTCCTACTGAATACCGCTTCCATACCTTCCTGGAAGATCCTATATACAGAATCAGTATCGCAACCCAGAATGTAGGCTACAACCAACCAACGCAACCGGGATTCTATTTCGGTCCGGATCTTACTAAGAAGAAAGAGACTTTCAGAGGATATCAGTTCAAGTGAAATGTTATACTAAGGGCAAATTTATACGGAATCCAAAGAAATAACTATCTTTGCCCTTAGATAAAACACATAAATTCACTATGAAGAAGAATACGTTACTTATATTCTCCCTCCTGTTATTCTACTTGTACCCGGCATTCGCCTCCGTAGAGGTACGTTCCAATAAACTGACTACCGGAGACGGATTAGCCAATAACTCCATCCGGTATATGTCGCAAGACAGTAAGGGGTTTATCTGGCTGGGTACGCTCAACGGATTAAGTTATTATGACGGCAATTCTTTTGTCAACATCTACCCTGACATCCACAATCCGCTTTCACTGGCCGATTCACGCATCCGGAGTATAGAAGAAGATCCGAACGGCTTCCTATGGATTTCAACGATGTCCTCTTTTATCAGTTGTTATGACCTGCGTCACGGTCGTTTTGTGGATTTCACCGGATGCAACGAATATAAAGAAAACTATTCTAAATTCTTCATTACCTCCGATAATTCCGTCTGGCTATGGCATAATCAAAACGGATGCAGGAGAATCGTTTATCAGGATGGGAAGTTCTCGTCACAGACTTATAAGAAAGAGTTGGGAAATCTACCTTCCGACAGAGTGCAGTTTGTATTGGAAAGCGCCAAAGGAGAAGTCTGGATCGGAACCCGTAAAGGGCTATTGAAATACCGGAACGGGCAAACTGACAATCTAGACCCGCAGAGCCAAAGTTGGGAACATATCATCGCTTATGACCAATATACCTGCATCATCACCGACAAGAATGAAATCTACCGTCACACCTACTCTACCGACAAACTGGAAAAAGTAGGTTCACTTGCCGCAAGCTTTGACGACAACAATCGTGTCACGGGCAACTTCCTCCTGGCAGACAAATGGGTATTGTTTACCGCCAACGGCAGTTATCTGCTAGATATCCCTACCGGAAAACTTTCCCGCTACTCCGACCTGAATATCAAAAACGGTGCGGTCACCAAAGACAATAAAAAGAATGTATGGGTGCACAACTATACCGGACATTTATGGTACGTCAACGTTACAACGGGCAATATCAAACCTTTTCAGTTCCTTTCTTCCGAACATATCGGCTATATAGATGTGGAGCGATATAGTATCGTACACGATTCACGGGATATCATCTGGATTACAACTTACGGAAACGGACTTTACGCATACGAGCTGGCTACGGGAGACCTGCAGCATTTCACCTTTGACATCGGCCAATCCAGCCATATTAACTCTAATTATCTCCAATATGTAATGGAAGACCGTTCCGGCGGTATCTGGGTAAGCTCCGAATTTTCCGGTTTATCTCATCTGGAGATTCTGAACAAAGGCACACAACGTCTCCATCCCAGCGGCGAGAACAGTTCCGACCGCTCCAATACCATCCGTATGCTTTTCCAAAACCGAAACGGAAATATCTATATGGCAAACCGCATGGGCAGCCTGTACGAATACGACCCCGGTCTGACCAAGACAATACGCCGCGAGGATTTCACCCACAATGTGTACAGTATGAACGAGGACTCGGAAGGTAACCTATGGCTGGGTATGAGAGGAACCGGTCTTCGTATCGGAGCGGACAAATGGTACAAGAACAACAGCAAAGATCCCAATTCGCTCTCCAACGACCAAGTGTTCTCCATCTACCGTGACCGGAAAGGCCGAATGTGGCTGGGAACGTTCGGCGGAGGACTGAACTTAGCCGTAAAGACGAAGGACGGCTATCAATTCCGGCACTTCTTGCAGGACAACTATGGAGAGAAACGTATCCGTGTCATCGAAGAAGACAAGAACGGACGGATGTGGGTAGGCACCAATAACGGTATTTATATCTTCCATCCGGATTCCCTCATCGCTTCGCCCGAGAATTATATCATATACAATCATGTCAACGGCACATTCCCCAACAATGAGATACGTTGCCTGATGAATGACCATGAAGGCAATATGTGGATCGGAACCGCCGGAGCCGGATTTGCCGTCTGCCATCCGGAAGGCGATTATCAGCATCTGACCTTCAACTGTTACGACATCAAAGACGGGTTGTCCAATGCCGTAGTGCAGTCCATTGTTCAGGATAAGGATAATAAGATGTGGATAGCTACCGAATATGGCATTTCACGCTTCACTCCTGCAACCAAGCAAATTGAGAATTATTTTTTCTCTTCCTACACTTTAGGAAATGTATATAGTGAAAACACCGCTTGCGTCAGCAATGACGGCAAATTATTGTTCGGAACAAACTATGGCTTGGTAGTACTGGATGCCAACAAGATAGAGACACTGGACAAGCCTGCCTCCGTTATCTTCACCGGACTTCAAATCAACGGTGCACACATGCTTCCGGGAGTGGAAGATTCGCCTTTACAGGAAGCAATGCCCTATATCAACGAACTGAACCTGAAATATTATCAGAGTTCACTCACTATCTCTTTCTCTACCTTCAACTATCTGGACGGAGTATCCAAATACTCTTACAGTCTTCCTCCATACGATACGGAATGGAGCTCGCCCTCCAGCCTGAACTTTGCCACTTACCGGAATCTGCCTCCGGGCAAATATGAACTACATGTGAAAGCCTGCAACGCCGCCGGTATCTGGGGAGAAGAAAATGTGATGGAAATCGTAATAGCTCCTCCTTTCTGGAAAACCGGATGGGCTTACCTGATCTATGCCATTCTGATAGCCATAGCGGGTTACTTCAGTTTCCGTATTATCAGAAATTTCAATGCGCTGCGTAACCGTATCGCCGTAGAAAACCAGCTGACGGAGTATAAACTGGAATTCTTTACCAACATCTCTCATGAATTCCGCACTCCGCTCACGCTTATCAGTGGTCCGTTGGAATATGTACTGGAGAATGTGCCTTTGCCGGAGGATGGAAAGAAGCATCTTTCAGTAGTCAAACAAAATACAGACCGTATGTTGAGGCTGGTAAATCAAATTCTGGATTTCCGTAAGATACAGAATCATAAGATGAAGATGGTGGTGCAGGACATTGACTTAGTTCCTTTTGTCAGGAAAGTGATGGATAATTTTACGGAAATGGCTGAAGAACAAAAGATAGACTTACACTTGGAAGCTCCGGAACAGAAACTGCATCTTTGGGCGGATTCGGATAAACTGGAGAAAATTCTATTTAATTTGCTTTCCAATGCGTTCAAGTTTACTCCTTCACAAAAGAAAATCAGTGTGGTGGTTAAAGAAGAGGAGGGGCATATTACGATTGAAATTCACGATCAGGGAATTGGTATATCCAAAGAAAAAATAGGTTCCATTTTCGAGCGTTTTGAGAGTCTGGGTAATGAAGACGTTGCCAGTCAGTCCAACAGTTCGGGTATCGGATTGTCTTTGGTGAAAGAATTGGTAGCTATGCATCAGGGAAAGATTGAGGTACAGAGTGTTTTAGGTGAGGGGAGTTGCTTTATTCTTACTTTGCCTAAAGGACGTGTTCATTACGGTGAGCAGACCGAATTTATTTTGGGTGGACAGGAAGAAGTCTCTGCGGGAACTGAAAAAAAGGTGGAACCGGTTGCTTTGCAGGAACCACTTGAAGCCTCCCCGGTTGAAGAGGAACGCAGAAAATTACTTCTTGTTGAGGATAACGATGAGTTGCGCTTTTTCCTAAAAGATATTTTCCGGAAAGATTATGATGTGTTTGAAGTTGCCAACGGTAAGGACGGTTTTGAGAAGGCAGTGGAGATTCAGCCTGATTTGATTATCAGTGATGTGATGATGCCCGAGAAGAATGGTATTGAGATGACAAGAGATATACGCGAAAGTATGGAAACCAGTCATATACCGATTATATTGCTGACTGCCAAGTCTACTATCGAAAGCAAATTGGAAGGGCTTGAATATGGGGCGGATGACTATATCACGAAGCCTTTCAGCACTTCTTATCTGAAAGCTCGCGTAGCTAATTTGCTTCTTATCCGTCAGAAACTTAGTCGGCTGTATTATAGCGGACCCTCTGAAATAGCCGCAGCGGCAGAGCAAGAGGAAGCATCTGTGGAAGAAGAAAAACCGCAAATGACATTGAAAGACCGTAACTTTATGGAAAAACTGGTCGGGCTGATAGAAGCTAATCTGGATAACGGTGCATTAGTAGTCGATGATTTGGTGAAAGAATTCCCGATGAGTCGTTCTACTTTCGGCAACAAGGTAAAGGCCTTGACCGGGATGGCAACCGTCAAGTTTATACTTGAAGTGCGGTTGAGGAGAGCCGGGGAACTGATAAGGACGGGTGAATATACCTGTGCGCAAGTCGGCTATATGGTTGGATTCAACGATCCTCATTATTTCAGTAAGAGTTTTAAGCAGAAATTCGGCATTACTCCGACAGACTATCAGCAGATGAAGGATAGTTGAATGTTTCAATCCGCTGATAACATGCAGATTTGGGAAATAATCTACTTGTATTATTAAAATCTACACCATGTATATATGGGAAGAACATACATTTGCAGCATCGTTAATTCGTATAAACGAATCAATTAATCTGTAAATTATAATAGTATGTTTAACATGAGAAGACAAAAAAAGCAGTTAGCTATTTCTTTGGAAAGATGGGCTTTTCCCCGATGGGGATTAGTTGTCTTGTTGTTATTTGGAATAGGAACAGGACTTTCTGTTTACGGTCAGGCCGGAAAACAGATGAAAGTATCGGGGACGATTGTAGATGAGAATAACGAACCCCTAATTGGAGTAACCCTTATAGTAAAGGGGGCATCGGCAGGTACGGTGACGAATCTCGATGGAAACTACACGATACAGGCACCGGAAAACGGTACATTGGTAGTGAGCTACATCGGCTACGAGAATCAGGAAATCAAAGTAAATAAAAGAAGTAAGATTGATGTAAAGATGAAACCCAGTGCGGTGGCATTGGATGAGGTCGTAGTTACAGGTTACGGAAGTATCCGCAGGAGTGATATAACCGGTTCTGTAGCTTCTGTTTCTGCCGAATCCATATCGAAGGTAGCCGCTACTTCCGTAACAGATGCCTTGATGGGTAAAATGCCGGGTGTGCAGATTACGACAGCCGACGGTGCTTTGGATGCGGAAGTCAATATCCGTGTACGTGGTGGTGGTTCCATTACGCAGGACAATTCACCTTTATATATAGTAGACGGTTTTCCGGTGGATAATATCAATAATATTCCGCCGACGGACATTGCGACAGTCGATGTGTTGAAGGAAGCGTCCATGACCGCCATTTATGGTGCGCGCGGTGCTAATGGTGTTGTTGTTATTACTACAAAGAGTCCGAAAGCGGGAAAGACTTCTATTCAGTTTAACAGTTACTTGCAGACACGTACCTTGGCAAAGAAACTGCCTTTGATGGACAATTATGAGTTTGTGATGGCGGAGTATGAATATCAGTTGGTGCGTAACGGTGAAAGCGGAGTGAAGGGTTTCAATAGAAACTTTGGTTTTTACGATGATCTTGATCTTTATAAATATATTGAACCAAACGATTGGCAAGAAGATATTTTTGGAGGAACTCCCCTGTCTCAATATTATAATTTGAGTATTGACGGTGGTAGCGAGAAAACAAAGTTTAATATTAGTTTTACCCGTAATAAGGATGAGGGACAGATGATAGGCTCGGGACTTGCACGTAATAACATCAGAATGAGGTTGAATCACGAGCTGTTCAAAGGGGTAAAACTAGAAACGAATATCAATTACATGAATCGTACTGTGGACGGTGCGGGAACCGGTGGGACGAACGTAAAGAATGCCCTTTGTTTCCGTCCGACAAACGGATTGAGTAATGACTTTGCTTATGACTATGACGATGAAAATTTGGATGAAGCTGGTAATTCGCTTAATTCAACTTACACGCCATCAGAAGATACCGAACAGAATTACCGCAAAAAGATTGAAAATAAGTTGAGCTTGCAGGCTGCTTTGGTATGGGATATCGTAAATCATTTACAGTTCCGTTCTGAATTTGGTATTAACAATGACTATACGGAAGACAGACGTTTTTGGGGACCGAAATCAAGCACGGCACGTGGAGCGGGTATGAATAACCAGCCTTCGGCTGAGCGTACCAAGTCACATTCAGAAGGATATCGTTTGGCAAACACATTGACTTACCGTAATTTCTTCAAACGTGCACATAGTGTTAATTTGATGATAGGTCAGGAAATCAACCATTCACAGACTGACAATACATTAATGAGTGCCCGTTATTTCCCTATTTCCATTACGGCAGATGCAGCACTCGAGAATTTTGCATTGGGAACTCCCAATCAAAGCACGAGCTTCAAGGATACTCCGGTACGCACCTCTTCTTTCTTCGGACGTGCTCTTTATGACTATCGTAATCGTTACTATGCTACATTTACATTCCGTGCCGACGGTTCCACCAAGTTTGCTCCGGGCAAGCAATGGGGATACTTTCCGGCAGGTTCATTGGCTTGGCGTATTAGTAACGAGAGTTGGATGAAGCCGGTTAAATTCATTTCTGATTTAAAACTGCGTGCCAGTCTTGGTTTGGCAGGTAACAACCGTATTGGTAATGACCTTTGGCAAAACATATATCGCGTGAAAAGTGGGAACAGTGCTCCGGCTTTTAATAACGGAGAATATAACTACTATGAGTTCGGAGACGTTAAGTATCTTTACGACCCCGACTTGAAGTGGGAAACAACTATAACCCGTAACCTCGGTCTGGATTTCGGTTTCTTCAATAATCGCCTGACAGGTACCATTGACCTTTATTGGAATACAACGAAAGATTTGCTAGTTCCTTCTAAGATTCCTAACTCGTCTGGTTACTCCGAGCAGTTGACAAACGTTGGTCAGACATCCAATAAAGGTGTGGAAATTGCGATGTCGGGAGCAATCATAAAAAGCAAGAACTTTAATTTAGACTTGAACTTCAATGTTAGCTTCAATAAAAATAAGGTAGACAAACTGGCTTCCGGTGAAACGGAGTGGAAGCAGAAGGCATTGGGTAGTGACTGGTACGGAACCTACAATTACAAACTAGAGGTAGGAAAAACCATGGGACTTATCTATGGATTGGTCAACGATGGCATGTACACAATAGACGATTTTACTTTCGAGAATAATGCATGGAAGTTGAAGCCAGGTATTGCTAATGCTTCAAGTTTCGGTAGCGGTGGTTTCTCTTTCAAACCGGGAGGTGTAAAATTTAAGAAACAGGCACCGGTAGATCCTAACAATCCTGATTCATACGTGGTGACAGAGGATGACTTTACGGTGATTGGTAATACAAATCCGAAGATGATTGGTGGTTTTGGCTTCTCCGGCAACTGGAAGTCTATTGACTTTACGGCATTCTTCAATTTTATGTATGATTTTGACGTACTGAATGCCAACAAGTTTTATCTCACTTCCAATCTGCGCCATAACAATACTAACTTGTCAATGGATATGAGTCTTGCCAATCGTTACCGTTATGTTAACGACGAAGGTGTAAATGTGGCGAATGATCCTACGGCACTGGCTGCACTGAATCAAAATGCATCCATTTATTCTTGGCATTCGATGACACAGGGAATTGTAATGAGTGACATCGTGGAAGACGGCTCTTTCCTTCGTTTGGGTACACTGACTATCGGCTATACGTTACCCAAACGCTGGTTGTGGAAACTGAAAGTGGAGAAACTCCGTGTGTACGTTTCCGGAAGTAATCTCTTCACGTTGACAGGATATACCGGGTACGATCCAGAAGTAAACGTACAGAAAGGTCTGACACCGGGTGTCGATTATAATGTAACCCCACGTAGCCGTACGTACACAGTGGGTATTAATCTTAACTTTTAATTGAATATTGTATATGAAAAAGATATGGATGAGTATAATGGCGGCAGTGTTGTTGTGTACTTCCTGCGATGATTATCTGGATGTGAGCTCTCCTTCCAAGTTTGACAGAGATTATGTTTTCGGTACGGAAGCCGAAATGGAAACTGCCGTAACCGGCATATATGTTCCCATGGTAGGAAGCGGTGGATGGGTCGGTAATATGAGTGCCCATTTTCTGATGAATACAGATGTGGAGTTCCGTGAAGTCAGAAAAGATAATTACGGTGAATATTGTTTCTTACCGGCAACGGGACAGATGAATGGTTATAATGCGGCATGGAAAGCCTTGTATGATGGTATAAACCGTGCCAATGATGTGCTTCAGGGTATTGAACAGTCCGATCTTTTCAAAGCTGCAGATCGTACCCGCCCATCTAAAGTATTACACTATTATGGTGAAGCTAAAGTGTTGCGTGCTATGTAAGTAATATTTAGAAATGCAATAAAAAACAGAATGACGATAATTAAACGTAAAACGTTTATAATTAAGCATTTTGCGAGAATTGCAGAACAGACAGACCTGCAAAAGAA
>OGYN01002642.1_pt1 | contig 12924 bp, 9 predicted proteins | sample 1576551 | NCBI WGS metagenome assembly OGYN01 (sample SAMEA3541589, study PRJEB24748) | human gut metagenome | biome: human gut; feature: human-associated habitat; material: faeces | place: China | collected 2012 | reverse complement strand
GCCAACCGCTCCACCGGTTCTCTGGTCAGCTTTGAGACCGGCGAGGCTGTCACCTACGGCCTGTTCAACGCTCAGCAGCGCGGCACCCTGCTGGTGGGCCCCGGCGAGAAGGTGTACGAGGGCATGGTCATCGGCTACACCGCTTCCGGCGAGGATGTGGACGTGAACGTCTGCAAGACCAAGCACCTGACCAACACCCGTTCTTCCGGCTCCGACGACGCTCTGCGCCTGATCCCCATCAGCAAGCTGAGCCTGGAGGGCTGCCTGGAGTTCCTGGCACAGGACGAGCTGCTGGAGGTCACCCCGGAGAACCTGCGCATCCGCAAGCAGATCCTGAACCATGAGCAGCGCATGAAGGCCAAGAGCCGCATGAAGTAATTGCGTTACCTATTATAATAGTCTCCCGCATCCCGGCAGAAACCGACCCGTTTCTGCCGGGATGCTTTTTGTTTTTGCACTTTTTTGAAATCAGGGCTTGCAAAACGGCCAAGAATGCGGTATAATATCACTCGCAGTCACTTAAGTGATCTGCCTCTTTAGCTCAGTCGGTTAGAGCACCTGACTGTTAATCAGGGTGTCGCCTGTTCGAGTCAGGCAAGAGGCGCCACGAAGGCAATGTTCTACGGAACATTGCCTTTTTTGTTTGCCGTGCCGCATGTTTCAGAAGTGTTAATTTTTCACACTTTTTTCATTTCTCACGATTTCTTAAAAAAGAAGTTCTTGAAGATGCTGTCATATTGTGGTATACTGCACATAAGCTGTAACGCCTGCGCATACAAACTTTGCAGGCATTGCAAGCCGGAAATCTGAGCATTCTGCCCCATTCCCGGGCGTTCAGAGGCGGTAAATCCTTCCGGTTTTGGCGGTTTTGTCAAATTCACTGCATGTTTTCCGGTCCGTGTGTCTGGCAGATGTGTATGGTGTTTGAATAAATTTGTATAGTTTCAAAGGAAGCATCTATGCGTTATACCTATGTCCGGCAGCATGACACTACCGACTGTGCGGCTGCCTGCCTCGCAATGGTGTGCCTCCATTACAAAAAGGAGATCACCATCACGCGCCTGCGCGATATGATGGGTACGGACCTGAAAGGCACAAATCTCGTTGGTCTGCAGAAGGCCGCCAACGAGCTGGGTTTCACCACCGCCGCGGTGCGTGTGGACCGTGAAAACTTCCTCAGCGACTTCTCGCTGCCCTGCATTGCGCAGGTCATCACCGACCAGGGCCTGGCCCACTTTGTGGTGGTGTTCAAAAAGACCACCCTCCGCGATGACGGCGAGCGCCGCAAGCACATGCTGGACGAAGCCGAGCGGGTCAAGGAAGCCGAGGAAAAAGGCAAAAAGCACAAGTGCAAGGATTACGTCATCATCGGCGACCCTGCTACCGAGCTGAAAAAGATCAGCCTGGATGAGTTCTACAAGAACTTTACCGGCGTGCTGCTGCTGCTGAACCCCACCTCGGAGTTCAACGTGAACCAGCGCAAAAAGCTGGCACCCGGCGCTCCCGGCTATGAAGCCCAGCAGGCCAACGAAAAAGACGACGGCAAGCCCAACCGCTGGGGCATGATGAAGCGGTACATCGACCTGCTGCTGCCCCAGAAGAAGCTGTTCTTCTACGCCATTTTAAGTTCCGTCATCACCACCATCCTGGGCATCGCGTCCTCGATGTTCAATAAGATCCTGATGGATGAGGTGCTGCCCTACGGGCTGGACAACCTGCTGGTCACCCTGATCATCGTGTTCAGCATGGTGAGCCTGACCAGTTCCCTCATCGGCTTCGTGCGGCAGTGGGTGCTGATCCATCTGTCCATCAAGATCGACATCCCGCTGATGCTGGGCTACTTCGGGCACATCTTCCATCTGCCCATGAAGTTCTTTGCCACCCGCAAAACGGGCGATATCACCACCCGTTACTCGGACGCAAACACCATCAAGTCCATCTTCACCAGCATCGCGCTGAGCCTTGTGATGGACATCTCCATGGCCATCATCACCGGCATCATCCTGTTCCGGATGAACGCCATGCTGTTCTCCATCTCGCTGTTCATGGCACTGGTCAGCATCCTGCTGGTGCTGGTGTTCAAGCAGCCCTACAAGCGCATCAACGAAGAGACCATGATCCAGTCGGCTGCCCTCAACAGCCAGATGATCGAGAGCCTGCGCGGCATTGAGACCATCAAGTGCAATGCCAATGAGGACACCCAGCTGGAAAATCTGGAAAAAGAGTACATCAAGAGCCTGAAGATCAGCCTGCGGTCCAGCCGCATCAGCACGGGCCAGGGCCTGATCTCCACCTTCATCTCCACCGGTTTCAGCATGCTGACCACCTATGTGGGCATCAGCCAGGTGCTGCACGGTGAGATGACACTGGGCGGCTTCATGGCGTTCAGCACCCTGTCCAGCTACTTTACTTCCCCGCTGAGCAACCTGATCAGCCTGCAGATGAGCATTCAGGAAGCCGGCATTTCTATGAAGCGTCTGACCGAGATCATGGATTATCCGGCCGAGGACGAAAACGACGAGGGCAGCGAGCTTACCCCGCTGGAAAAGGTGGAGGGCGACATCGAGTTCAAGGACGTCACCTTCCGCTACGGCAACCGTGCCCCGGCGCTGGATCACATCAGCTTTACCATTCCCGCCGGCAAAAAGGTGGCTCTGGTGGGCAGCAGCGGCAGCGGCAAGTCCACCATCACCAAGCTGCTGCTGAAGTATTACGAGCCCGAAGAGGGTGAGATCGACTTCAACGGCGTGAATCTGGCCGAGTACACCCATGATTCGGTGCGCCGCGCCATTGCCTATGTGCCGCAGAACATTGAGCTGTTCAGCAAGACGATCTACGACAACATCCGCATTTCCCGCATGGATGCCACCATGGAGGAAGTGAAGGAAGCCGCCAAGAAGGCCGATGCCCATGAGTTCATCCGCCATCTGCCGCTGCAGTACAACACCTACCTGGAGGAAGCCGGCAACGGCCTGTCCGGCGGTGAGAAGCAGCGCATTGCACTGGCGCGTGCCTTCCTGAAGGATTCCGGCCTGTACATCCTGGACGAGTCCACGAGCAATCTGGACTTTGCCACCGAGAATCTGATCTTCAACATGATCTACGAGCAGCTGGCCGACCGGTCCATGCTGATCGTTGCTCACCGCCTGTCCACCGTTCGCGACTGCGACCTGATCCTTGTGATGGATCACGGCAAGATCGTGGAGCGCGGCACCCACGACGAGCTGATGGCCAAGGATGGCAAGTATGCTGAGCTGTGGAACATGCAGCAGGGCATCTACCGCCGCCGTGAGCCGGTGGCCAAGCAGCCTGTGGCTGCCGCTGTGGTAGAGGATGACGATGACGGCGAAGCCTTTACCTACTGATTCGTTGCAGTCGGGTGCGCACCCGATTACATAAAACCGGTTCCCTCCCGGCAGCGCAGCCGGGGAGGAACCGACAAAAGTTCATTATTTGAAGGGAGTAATTCATCATGATGATGCCTGCAAATTTTTCCGCAATCTCTGAGAACGAGATGACCTACGTCAACGGCGGCGCAAGCCTGTCCGACATCCTGGCTCCTAGCCTGACCCTTGAGAACTGGAAGAAGTTCAACACCAACATGGTCACCATTATCGGCAACTCTTTCCTGGGCGACTATGTCAGCAACACCGTTGGCACTCTGTTTGGTGGCGCTTACAAGCCCGGCAACCTGGGCAAGGCCTGGTTCAGCTCTGTCAGCAAGTACTACAATAGCGGCTACGATGCTGTTGCCAATAGCGGCATCGACGCTGCGATGGGTGGCAACTTCCTGGCTGGTGCTAACGGCGTCCTGAACGCTGGCCTGCGTCTGGCTGGTTCTGCTGCTGCCATCTACAACCTGGCAACCGCCAACGTCAAGAACGGTCTGCCCAGCCTCTTTGACTTCACTAAGAATGAGACTGTCTACCCCAAGGACTAATCCTGTCTGATCCTGGCTTTCCGGGGGCCTGAGCAACTGCACCGGTTTCCCCGCCGCACATGCTCCTGATGCAGACAGGTGCGCACCTGTCTGCTGAAAAAGTGCTTTGCGGTTGCGCAGCCGCAAGGTGCCTGACAAGTATGGCAGACGGCAGAGTGCCCTGTGGTATCTCAGCCCCGACAAAAAACGATATGCAGTGTGTTTTCCGGCCCCGCTGCAAAGCGCCGGACCGGTGACAATGCCTCGTTATGGTGTGCCCGGAGGCGTCCTGCCTCCGGGCACATTCTATTTTTCGCATCACCCATTACTGCTACAGTAATAGGTGATCAGAAGCAGAGAAGGTGTGCTTTGCCCTTTCTCTGCCTGTGATTGCCTATTACGGCCTCCCCTTTGCGGAGGAAATTCAACGATAGGACAAAGAGGTATTTCAACATGAACGAGATCAAAGTTGCTGAAAACAAGACCCTCAAACTGACCAATGTCGTGGCACGCCGCATCGCCCCCGAAGAACTGGGCAACATGATGGTGGCGCTGACCCAGCTGCAGAACTTTATCAAGAGCCACAACGCACAGCCCATCGGCCCTCTGGTGCAGGCCATCAAGATCGGCCCGGCCCCGGAGCATGCCCCGGAGCTGTACCTGATGCAGCAGGCCACCCAGCTGATCACCCAGACCGAGCCCGGCTACGAGGTGGACGCCGTGCTGCGGGTGAAGAACTGCCTGTACGCCCACTACACCGGCCCCATGGCCTACAGCCAGCTGGCAAGCTCCAAGCTGCAGATCCTCGCCTTTGAAAAGGACCTCAAGCTCAGCGGCGATACCTATACCATTTTTGTCAATCAGGACGACGATGACGCCGTGATCGACGTGTTTATGGAGACCAAGTAACTATGACAACGACCATCCAGAACCTCGATGATCTGCAGGACCGCCGCATTATGATGGACCGGGACGTACCTCCCTACGGATACGCCTTTGTCATTCTGGTGGGCTTGTTCATGATCTTTCTGCTGGTGTGGAGCACCCGCACCAACCGCATCTACGTCAGCCAGAACTCCGGCACGGTGCAGGCCAGCAACAAGACCTACATCATGTCCAGCTATTCCGGCACCCTCACCGAGCTGTACATCTCCGAGGGCAGCTATGTGAACGAGGGCGATCTCGTGGCCCACATCAAGAGCACCGACCTGGACATGCAGCAGGACAATCTGGAAAGCCAGCTCAAGATCTACCAGACCCAGGTGGACCAGTACAATAAGCTGCTGCAGTGCATCCAGGACGACACGAACTACTTCAGTGAGACCAGTGTCGAGGATCAGCCCTACTACTACCAGTACGAGACCTACAAGAGCCAGGTGGAGCAAAAGACCTTTGACGCTTCTGCTTATCAGGCGGCCGGTTACACCGATGCCCAGATCAAGACCCTGATGGAGCAGAACCAGAGCGAGATCCAGGCCCTGTATTACTCCACCATGCAGTCCATCTCCCAGAGCATCACCAGCGCCCAGAGCAACGTGGACAACGTGCAGGCGCAGATCGACGCCCTGAACACCGGTGCCAACGACTACTATCTGTATGCCCCCACCTCCGGCGTGATCCACATGGACAGCCCCTACAAGGAGGGCATGGTGCTGAGCGCAGGCTCCCCGCTGGCCACCGTTGCCAGCGAGAACGATGACCTGGAGATCGTGGCCATGGTCACCGTGAACGACCGCCCGCTGCTGCATGTGGGCGACCCGTGCAAGATCGCCATCACCGGCTTGTCGGAGTATTCCTACGGCACCCTGACCGGTACTGTGACCGCCATCGACAGCGACGTGACCACCAGCACCAGCGCTTCGTACTACAAGATGACCATCAAGCCAGACAGCACCTATGTGGTGAGCCGCAGCGGCGACAAGGTCGATCTTTCCAACGGCATGAGCGTGACCGCCCGCGTGGAATACGATCAGGTCACCTACTTTGAATATGCAATGGAGGCTCTGGGTGTGCTGTTCCGCTGATGCGGGCACCGTTTCCGGCGCTGAATCCTTCGCTCCATTTTTAACACCCAGAGAGGTACACGAACCATGAAATCAACCGCAAAGACCCTGGCCCTTGGCGCGGCACTGCTCTGCCTGCTGGCCGGCGGCATGGCCCTGCCGGCATCGGCTGCCGTGCCCCTGACCGGTGCCGCCGTGTCGCTGCCCTGGAACAGCGACAACAGTGTGCCTGCCGAGAGCATTGAGGCCGGCACCTATTCTTCCAATATGCTGTTGGGCGAGACCCAGCAGCTGTCGCCCACGGTGCGCCCCCGCAACAGCACCGACTCCGTCATCTACCTCACCGATGACAGCAGCGTGCTTACCGTGAGCAACAGCGGCGTGGTGCAGGCTGTGGGCGTGGGCACCGCCACCGTGACGGCCGCCGCAGGCAACCAGATCTGTGCTTACACCATTTCGGTTTCCATGGACTCCACCATGATCGTCACCGAGATGGATCTGGCGCTGTCCTCCAACACCATCTATGTGGGCAACTCAGTGTCGGCATCGCTGCAGGTGCGGCCCTCGTCCGCCTCGCAGTACGCCACCATCTCCCTGACTTCTTCCAATGAGAAGGTGGCCACCGTCAACAGCTTCGGCCGTGTGACCGGCGTGAGCCCCGGCACCGCCACCATCACCGCCGCCTGTGGCTCGGTCACCGCCAGCACCACCGTTACCGTGCTGGCCATCCCCACCGACACCACCGGCACCGTCAGTTCCGGCACCACCTCCGCCAACAGCGGTCAGGTCATTACGGTAACCCCCTCCTATGTGGTGCTCAAGCCGGGTGCCACCCGCACCCTGTCGGCCAAGGCCACCCCGGCTTCGGCCTCCCAGAGCTTCACCTACAAGTCCGGCAACAGCAGTGTGGCCACCGTGAGCCCCAGCGGCGTGATCACCGCCGTGGGCACCGGCTCCACCTCCATTACGGTTTCCAACGGCAAAGCCACGGCGCTGGTCACTGTCATCGTGAACCGCTCTGCTTCCGCTTCCTCGGGCAGCGACAGCAGCAACGGCGATGACGCTTCCAACGGCGACGATGACAAGATCACGCTGGACCCCACCGTGCAGACCATTCAGGACAGCACCGACCATGAGGTCGTTTTTGCTCAGTCGGAAGTCCCGGTGATCACCGGCGACATCCTCAACTCTCTGCGCACCACCGGCAAGACCCTGTGCGTGGTGGGCGACGGCTACACCCTGCAGGTGTCCGGCAAGGACGTGCGCAACACCACCGGCGAGCTGAACACCTCGCTGGAACTGCAGCAGGTGGAGCAGGGCCTGGAGTTCGTGGTGAACGACGGCAAGACGGTCCCCTGCTCGGCCCGCATTGATCTGGACAAGTGTGATTACTCCCGTCTGTACCTCTACAACGAGACCACCGGAAAGTGGCAGTACCTGAACAGCTACAAAGACGGTGTGATCACGCTGGACACCGCCGGTCGTTATCTGCTGACCAACGAAAATCTCCGCTTCGCCAACATCAACTGGACCTTCTTCATCGCTGGCGGCGCGGTGCTGGTGGTCATTGCGGTGGCCTACATCGCGTTCAAGAAGCGTTACTGGTTCTGGTAAGCCGCTCTTCCTCATCTGAAACAAAGATACAGCGAGGCCCCTCTGAAACGCTCAGAGGGGCCTCGCTTTTGTTGTAATTATATTCTGGCTGCCGTACTGTCAAAAGGCTCCATCCCTGAGGGAGTTCCCGTAATTCCCGTAAGCAGCAGTTTATTCCACGGTCACGCTCTTGGCGAGGTTGCGGGGTTTATCCACGTCGCAGCCGCGCAGCACCGCCATGTAGTAGGCGAACAGCTGCAGCGGCACGATCAGCTGCAGGGGCATCAGGATGTCCTCATATTCGTCCAACCGGATCACGGCATCGGCCACGCCCTCCGGCACCACGGCATCCTTTGTGGTGAACAGCAGCACCCGTGCACCGCGGCTGCGGGTCTCCTTGGCGTTGGAGATGGTCTTTTCGTACACCTGTTTCTGGGTGGCCAGCGCGATCACCGGCACACCGTCGGTGATCAGGCTGATGGTTCCATGCTTCAGCTCACCGGCGGCATAGGCATCCGAGTGCACATAGCTGATCTCCTTCAGCTTCAGGCTGCCCTCCAGTGAGAGGGAGTAGTCGAACCCGCGTCCGATGAAGAAGCAGCTCTGGGTGTTCATATAGCGGCTGGCAAGGTATTTGATCTGCTCGCAGTCCGCCAGACGGGCCTTGATGATCTCCGGTGCCCGCAGCAGCTGGGCCGTATAGCGGCGGGTCTCTGCCTCGCTCAGGCGGCCTCGGGCGTAGGCCAGACGCAGCGCGAACAGATACAGCACGCACAGCTGCACCATATAGGCCTTGGTGGAGGCCACGGCGATCTCCGGCCCGGCGTAGGTGTACAGCACATAGTCGGCGGCCCGGGCGATGGAGCTGCCCACCACGTTCACGATGGCCAGCACCGGCACGCCCCGGCTCTTTGCCAGCTTGAGGGCGGCCAGCGTATCACTGGTCTCGCCGGACTGGCTGATGATGATCACCAGATCGTTGGGGTTCAGGATGGGGTCCCGGTAGCGGAACTCGCTGGCGATGTCCACCTCGGCGGGCACCCGGGCCAGTGTCTCAATGGCTGCCTTGCCCTCCATACCGGCATGCATGGCCGTGCCGCAGCCCACCAGATGCACCGTACCGATGCTGCGCAGCACCTCATCGGTGAGCTGCGGGATGCGCAGGTCCGGCATGCCGTCCTCCACGCGGGGACTGACCGTAGCCGTGATGGCCGTCGGCTGCTCGTTGATCTCCTTGAGCATGAAGTGCGGGTAGCCGCCCTTTTCGGCTGCCTCCATATCCCAGTCCGCCGTCAGCACCGGGCGCTGCACCGGCTCGGCAAATTCATTGTAGAAGCGGATGCCCTCGGCCGTGCACACGGCCATGTCGCCCTCTTCCAGCACGCTGTAGCGACGGGTATACTTGAGCAGGGCCGGGATATCCGACGCTACGAAGTTTTCGCCCTCGCCCCAGCCCACGATGAGCGGGCTTTCGCGCTTGACTGCAAAGATGGTGTCCGGGCGGTCCCGGAACAGCACGGCCAGCGCATAGCTGCCCCGCACCTTGGCCAGTGCTTCCTGCAGCGCCCGCAGCGGGTCGCCGGTGTAGCAGCTGTCGATGAGCTTGACCAGCACCTCGGTGTCCGTTTCGCTCTCAAAGGTATCGCCTTTGGCCATCAGACGCTCCTTGAGGATGCCGTAATTTTCAATGATGCCGTTGTGCACGATGCTCACCCGCGGGGTGGAATGCGGGTGGCTGTTCACGTCGCTGGGCTCACCGTGGGTAGCCCACCGGGTGTGCCCAATGCCGCAGAAGCTCTGTGCCAGAGCCTGTGCGGCCAGTTTCTGGCGCAGCTGTGTCAGCCGCCCCTTGCTCTTTACCACGCGGATGCCGCCGTCCAGAGCCAGCGCAACCCCCGCCGAATCGTACCCGCGGTACTCCAGTTTTTCCAGACCGTCCAGCAGCACATCCTGTGCGCTGCGCTTGCCGACATAACCAACAATGCCACACATACAAAACACCTCCATGCCGGCGTCCCCCGCGCAGAAAAAACGCACAGCCGGGGCCGTCAGCTTCCCTATCAGTTTATGTTCTTGTATGGCTTTCTTTGAAGGGATCTGTTGCGGTATCACTGCCGTTTTTTGCCCTTCTCTGCGGCTGGTCTAGCCTTCAACCGGAGAAACATCCGCCGAAATTTTCGATGATTCCTCTCCTCGTCACCCTCGCGGCTGTCACCCGCGTGGCCCGGCGCTTTGCGTCAACTGGTGGTTTTGCATTCCCTCTTTCTGCGGCCCCTGTGGGCTGCTGGTGGCTCAGTATACCACACTTTCCCATTTTGTGCAACTGCTGTGCAACAACCGTTCTCAGTGCATGCCCAGCATCCGGTGCAGCTTGGGCTGCCACACCAACCGGTACAGCATGAGCAGGTTGTGCAGGGCCCGGTCGTACAGCAAAAAGGCCACGTTGCCCATGGCCAGCGTGGACAGGGTAACCATCCACGCCGTGGTGCGCAGCTCCTGTGAGATGCTGCCCGCCGGGATGAGCACCAGCAGCAGGCCGTACATCGCCAGCACGGCGGCGTTGCACAGCAGCAGCTTGCACACGCACCGCAGCACGGCCGGGCGGATGCGGTCGAACCGGGGTTTTGCCAGCGGGTAATACCCCAGCAGGAACACGAAGATCAGGGCCACTTCCTTGTCCGGCACAAACAAAAGCGCCAGCAGGCTGACCGCCGCGTAGGCTGTGAGCGCCATGGTGCGCCCGCACTCCACACACACTGTCGCGATCAGAAACCCTGCCAGCGCAGGCGCAATGAACATGGCAATGGGGATCACGGCCCCCAGCAGCATCAGCGCGACGCACAGCGCCGCCGCCATGCCGCAATAGGCCATCGTCCAGCTTTTTCGGTTTTGTTTTTTCATGGGATCTCCCAGTTTTCCTGCTCTGCGCCCACTTCCAGCGGTTCCACCGCGTGGTGCAGGCCCAGCAGCATGATATTATCCAGCAGGCTGCGGTTGAGTTTGACATCCAGCATGCTGTACACCCGCATCAGGTCGTTGGCGGCGGCCAGCGCCTGCCGACGGGCATTTTCCACGGCCGAGGCCTGCCCCATCAGGTCATTGACCACAAATACGTTGTACCGGCCGCTGCACTTGTCAGCTTCAAAGCGCTCGGCCTTGTCCATCAGGTAAAAGATGCGCCCAATGCTGCTGCCGATGTAGCGCATGCTCTTGCGCTGGTTGGGGTCATCGGTGGCGAGGGTGGAATACAGCGCGCCATAAACGTTGCTCATGGGCTCTGCAGCCAGGTTGTAGTTCTTGGCATTCAGGTTCATCTGCACCACGGCCTGGTCCCGCTCCTGCCCGAACAGGCGTTCCAGGGCCGGGTTCTGCTGCACGACCCGCTCGTAGGCACGGCGCAGCAGAACCCGGTCCAGCGCGCGGCGCAGCCGCTTGGCAGGCCGCAATTCATCCGGCCGCCGGTCCTGCAGGTTGTGCCAGCCCAGCAGCACTTCCACCTGTGCCGCCTGCCGGATGCCCTGCGTCTGGCACATCATCCTGCGCCAGCACAGGGTGCCCGGCACCCGCTGACGCTGGCAGGTGGCCGCACGCCCGGCAAGGCTGTCGGACAAAATGGCAAACACCACGCCATTGTACCGCAGCAGATGGCAGGAATACCAGCCAAACTCGGTGTACAGCTGCCGCCGCACGCCTCGGAGATACTGGAGGTAGATATTATAATCACGGATGGTCAACTCCGGAAGATAGGGTTTCATTCGACCCTTCATAGGGGGCACCGTTCCTTTCCGCCACAGGCTGCACAGGTCATGGTAATAAGGTAAGTATAATCTATTTTGTTCCGCTGTGCAACGGTAGGAGTGTAAATTCTCCATGAATTTGTCTCATCTTGTTCATAACATTTCATAAAACTTTGTTTGCATTCGTCCTTTTCTCCGGCAGGGGTCGTGGGGTCATTCGTTCCGGAATTTCCCGGATTTTTCCGGCAGCGATGCAAAAAGCCGCGCCGGGCAGTTCCGGTGCGGCTTGCAGGGCTTATTTTTCAGGCCGGGCACATTTTTCAGGCTCAGTCCTTCTTGTCAAAACGGCGCTTGCCGTCAAAGCCGGACTTGGGCATCGGCTTTGCAGTGTGCTCGAACTTGGGGGCGTTGTAGTACATATACAGCTGGCAGGGGATCATGCCGTTGTACATCTTGCGGCGCTTGTTGGCGCGCTTGCCGTAGTGGGTTTCAAAGTCCATGTCAGCGGTGATAGCGTACACACCGGCGCAGGGGTTCGCCTCCATCTGGCGGCCCAGGGTGCGGGCCAGCTTGGCAGCGCCCTCAATGGTGCTCATGCGCTCACCGTAAGGGGGGTTCGTCAGCACGATGGCCTCCGGCTTTGCGGCAAAATCCGCCACATCGGCCACCTCAAAGTGGCAGCGCTTTTCCACACCGGCCAGCTTGGCATTGGCGTTGGCCAGCGCCACGGCGGCGGGGTCGATATCATAGCCAAAGGCCTCGAAGCCCACATCCAGCTTGGATTCAGCCAGGGCCTTCTGGCGCTGCTCGGCCCACACAGCGGCGGGCACAAAGCTGTAGCGTTCGGCAGCAAAGCGGCGCTTGAGGCCCGGTGCGATGTTCATGGCCTTCTGGGCGGCCTCAATGAGCAGGGTGCCGCTGCCGCAGAAGGGGTCCTCCACCAGGCTGTCCCGGCGCACGCGGCCCAGGTCGGCGATGGTAGCGGCCAGCGTCTCGCGGATGGGGGCCTCCATGGCGTTGCGGCGGTAGCCGCGCTTGTGCAGGCCCTCGCCGGTGGTGTCCAGCATGATCTCGCACACGTTCTTGCGCAGCATGAAGCGGATCTTGTACTCGGTGCCGCTCTCCGGCAGCACGGAGGTGTGGTGCTTGGCCATCAGGCGCTTGACCACAGCCTTTTTGATGATGCTCTGGCAGGCGGGCACGCTGGAAAGCTGGCTGTCCAGCGAGGAGCCGGTGACCGGGAAGGCCGCATCCGTCGGCAGCAGATCCTCCCAGGGGACGCTGTACACGCCGTCGAACAGTTCATCAAAGGTGGACGCCTTGTAGCGGGCCAGCAGCAGCAGCACGCGCTCCACGGTGCGCAGGTGCAGGTTGGCTGCCGCGATCATCTCCGCACCGCCGGAGAAGGTCAGGCGGCCGTCATCCACCCGGATGTTCTCCGCGCCGATGCGGTTCAGTTCAAATTTTGCGGTGGACTCGCACCCGAAGAAACAGGGGGCGATCAGTTCAAATTTTGCAGGCATGGTGGTTCCTTTCTTTTCCTCTTGGGCGAAAAAACAGACCCGCCCGACCAGGGGACAGGTCTGTTCTGTGCATTCTGATCGGCTGCTCAGCGGCCGCGACGGCTGCGCGGGGCATAACCGCCGCCGCGGCGGTTGTTGGTCTCGTGGTC
>OGYN01002634.1_pt1 | contig 12949 bp, 14 predicted proteins | sample 1576551 | NCBI WGS metagenome assembly OGYN01 (sample SAMEA3541589, study PRJEB24748) | human gut metagenome | biome: human gut; feature: human-associated habitat; material: faeces | place: China | collected 2012 | reverse complement strand
GCATTTTGCGGTAGAGTATAAGCAGTATGATGTCATCAAAGGATATCGGGCGGACGATTCTTATTTCTCATTCGCAAGTGCGTTTCTGAATAATACGATTTCTCTCCAACAGCTTGAAAAAGCGATGTTACTTGGGAAACTGGGCGAACAGATCGTTGCGATATCGGGAAAAGCGTTTGCTCGATTTACATTTGAGGAAGCCATTCCTGCACCGTGTGATATGTATTATCCGAAGAAGCTGGCACGAGACAGTAAAGCGCGCGAGGATTTTGCAAAAGAGAAGGATCGTGAAACGGTTTTGTCTGAAAAATATGTGCTGGACATCATTCGGGAAGAATGGGGAAATGAAGATGAACGCCTACAACGAATTATACTTGGATGATGCAATGGCCAATCTCGGAGATATGGTCGAGTACGCCGTGTGTACACTCGGCTATGCACCGGATGACTTCTTTGGCTGGTTCATTTCCTCCGGAATTGCCTCAAAATTCGAGAATGGAAATCCGAAGTATGTTGCAGGAATGTCGGGGGTCGAACTGGCAGACGCTGTGCTTGCTGCCGTGAATATGCAGAGTGAGCGTCATCATCAGCCCCATCTATCCTCAAAGGGGAGAGAGTACTGGGCCGGATGGATCCTTGCCTATTACCAGTGGGAAACAAACCGACGCTTCAGCGATATGGTAGAATACGGATTGACACTATCGGTAGTGATGTCTCTATATATCCTGCACGAAGCGGATGTAAGCAAATTCGTGGAGAGTGCAGATGAGATCATTCAAAGGAACAAGGGTAGCCGTAAGTCTAAGCTACAGCTTACACGGAAGGCGAGAGGGCTGACACAGCAGCAGCTCAGTGAAGCATCCGGAGTCTCCTTGCGAATGATCCAGCTCTACGAACAGAAGCAGTACGAACTTGCAAAAGCGCAGGCCGGTATTGTGCTTGACCTTGCCAAAGTACTTGGATGCGATGCCGCTGATCTGATCCAGGGATAGAAGGTAAAGATATTCAGCTGAACTGGGCTGCTGAACCCGCATTTTATCCAGACTACTATTTGACTACTACTGCAAAAAACCTCGAAGGCTATGCGCTGTAAGGCTTCCGAGGTTTTTCTTCAAAATGGCGAAAATTTGTGCAACACCCACCAAGCCTTTGCGGCGCAAGGCTTTGCGGCTTGACGGTCTGAGAACTCCGACTCTAAAGGCCGCTGGTTCGAATCCAGTCGGGCGTACCAAAAACCGTCTCAAACGATATGCTTGAGACGGTTTTTATATGCGGAAAGTTAGGAGAATTGAAACCTGATTTGACCACGATTGCGCATTTAGCGCCTCCGACTAAACTATTACGCTATGCTCATATCTCCAGCATCCCTTGCAGCTTTGCGCTGGCGGCCTTTTTGTTCTTGTCAAACGCATGGGTGTAGATATCCGGCGTGGTGGAGGGCGGCATGGAGCTTCCGCAGCCGCTTGGTGAAGGTGCCCGGGCGGATGAGCTGTCCATGCTCGCCGGGGAACTTGATTATTTTGTGTTTTTTGATAGAATGAGCATATCGGGTGGCAGACATGAAGCGGATATGTAAATCTGCCGGTATAAGGCATAATGGATGTGCTGTGTTTGACAAATCGGGATTTGTGGAGGTATGAATATATGGCAGGTGCGTATTACAAACCTTGCAAGGAATTTGATATTTGCAATGAGCTGATTGAAAAGTATTGGGAATCAAAACAGTATGACAAATGCTTTGAAGGTCATTTGGTATTGGCGGAGCAGGGCTATCCCCTTGCTGAATGTCAAATAGGCTATTTCTATTACGAGGGACTTGGTGTGGAAAAGGACTTGGAAAAAGCACTATATTGGACGCGCCGTGCCGCAGAGCATGGTGATAGAGATGGTCAATACAATTTGGCAGAGTTTTATGAAGATGCAATCGGAGTAGAACGAGATATCGAACAGGCTAAGCATTGGTATCGACTCGCTGCATTGCAAAACAATGATTTGGCAATCGAGAAATGCAAAGAGCTTGGAGTTTCATTGTAAGTACGCATCGCAACATAATGAACAGTTCGTCAACTTCCAGTTTGCCGGACTGACGGGATGCAGAAAGCAGCTGCGGAGCTTAATCAAAATTTTTAATTCCGACTGCAATAAATCGTCCTTTCCGTGCATTACACGGATGACAGGAGAAAAAAGCCCATGCTCAGTATGCTGATGACAACCGAATATGCGCCGGCGGAGGATCGACACGAGCTGCAGCAGTTGTTGCTCCACATTGCCGGCGGGGAGCGTGACGCGCTGGCGGCGATGTATCAGCGCACGCGCACAGCGGTGTACGGTCTTGCACTTTCCTATCTCAAAAACGCGCAGGACGCGCAGGATCTCACCCAGGACGTCTATGTGCAGGTGTGGGACTGCGCGGCGCAGTACCGACCCACCGGCTCGCCCATGGGCTGGCTGCTGACCGTGTGCCGCAGCCTGTGCCTGATGCGTCTGCGGCGGGAGGAACGCCATGCCGCCCTCAGCGAGGAGGAATGGGACGCCATTCCCGCGCAGGAGTGCGGACTGGACGCCGACGAGCGCGCCCTGCTGCAAGGCGCATTGGCAAGACTCACTGACGAGGAGCGGCGCGTTGTGCTGCTCCACGCGGTCACGGGCATGAAGCACCGGGAGATCGCGGCGCTGCTGGCGCTGCCGCTTCCCACCGTCCTGTCGAAATATCACAGAGCATTAAAAAAGATGCGCAGCCTTCTGGAAGGAGATGACGCCTGATGACCAATGAGAAAATGGAGCGGCAACTGGCCGCGGCCCTTGAAAAGACCGCACCGGACGATATGAGCGGCGTTCTCTCCCGCTGTGAAGCGCGGAAAGGAACGGTAATTCCCATGACAACAAAGAAAACGGCAAATAGAAAATGGGCAACGCTGGTGGCCGCCTGCCTTGCGGTGATGCTGCTGTGCGGCGGAGGCGTGTTCTATCAGCAGGCCCATGCGGTGGCGTCCGTGGTGTCGCTGGATGTGAACCCCAGCATTGAACTGAAGGTGAATCGGAGCGAAAAGGTCCTCGTCTGTACGCCGCTCAACGAGGACGCAAAAGCCATCCTGGCGGATATGAGTAACGGTGCTGACCTCAAGGGCGCAAAGCTGGATGTGGCGGTGAACGCCATCGTGGGAAGCCTTGTGCGAAACGGCTATCTCGACAGCATTTCCTCCGCCATCATGATCTCGGTGGAGGACAAGGATACCGCCCGTGCGGAAAAGCTCCAGCGTGAGCTGACCAGCGCCGTGGACGGTGTGCTGCAGACCAGCGAAGCGAAGGCCGCCGTTCTGACGCAGACGCTGACGCAGGACGCGGCGCGGGAGCAGCAGGCCCGGGAAAACAACATTTCCACCGGCAAGGCGGCGCTGGTGAACCGCGTCCTCGCCATCAACCCGTCGCTGAAGTTTGACGCGCTGGCGAAGCTCTCGGTGGAGGAGCTGAAGGACCTTGCGGAAGCGGGCGCGCCCGCCATGCCCATCGGCAAGGATGCCGCCGCCTACGCCGCGGAGCAGTACGCCGGGACAACGGCGCTTGATTCCGTCACGGCTGAGGTCGATCCCGAGCTGGACGAATCCCCTGCGCACTACGAGGTGGAGCTGCACACGGCATGGGGTGAGTTTGAGTATCTGGTGGACGCCTACACAGGGAACGTGCTCAGCGGACAGAAGGACTTGCCGGCCACAGCTCCCGTAGGGGATGGGACGGCAAAGCCTACTGCGCCGTCCGGCGACATCGGTCACGCCAAGGCGAAGTCCATCGCCCTGAACCACGCGGGCGTGAGCGAGAGCAAGGCGTATGACATGGAGATCGAGCTGGACGACGAGGACGGCACGCTCGTCTATGAGGTCGAGTTCAAGTCCGGCAATATGGAATACAGTTACGAGATCAACGCCGCCACCGGCGCGATCCTCAAGCACGAGGCGGAGTTGGAGGACTGACGCGAAAATGGAAAGTATGCGGTGCAGGCGCACTTGCCGGACAGAGTGATATTTAGCGGATGGCGCTCCGCAGGGAAACACGATTCGGGAGGGCAAAAGAAATACGATGAAAAACAATAACGGATTTCGCAAATATGTGCCGTCGGCGCTGCTGTTCCTGCTCTTTGAGGTGGTGGCGGTCACACTGTGGCTCACGAAGGACAATCTGTTCTACCTGCTGAATTTCAGCTACATCGGAGCCTGCCTCGGACTGGGGACAGCGCTGTTTACCGCCGGGAAACGCTACGCCCGCCATTTCGTGCAGCTGGCGGTGGGCAGCTATATGCTGCTGTACCTCGGCGTCATCTCCCACGAGAATATGCAGATCGAGGGGTTCTGGTACTACCTGTTCCTCGGCGTATTTGAGGCGGCGACCATCCACTACGCCGTGGCGAAGATCTTCGGGCCGCTGCTGTTCGGGCGCGGCTGGTGCGGCTATGCCTGCTGGACGGCCATGGTGCTGGACTTCCTCCCCTACAAGCAGCCGCAGAAGCCGCGAAAGGAAAAACTGGGTGTGCTGCGCTATGTCATGTTCGCCCTGTCGCTGGCACTGGTGACGGGTCTGTTCCTGATGAAAACCGTGCACTTGGAGCAGATCATGTTCTGGCTGTTCCTCGCCGGAAACGTGCTTTACTATGCGGCGGGCATCGCGCTGGCATTCGCGTGCAAGGACAACCGGGCGTTCTGCAAGTATCTGTGTCCCATCACGGTGTTCCTCAAGCCTATGAGCTATTTTTCCCTGCTGCGTGTCCACTGCGACGAGGAGAAGTGCATCCACTGTGGAAAATGCCTGCGGGTCTGTCCCATGAACGTGGAGGTCAACAAGGAATCCCGCAAACGAAAAAACGGAACGGAGTGCATCCTCTGCTACGAGTGTACGAAGGCCTGCCCCACCAAGGCACTGCACTGACCGTCCAACCACCCTGCCGCATAACAAAGGAGCTTTCGCGTAAGCGAAAGCTCCTTTTCTGCTGCCTACCGGCAGAGAATGAGCTGAAACACGGTGCCGTCCTCCGCGGAGCTGGACACGGATATCTCCCCGCCCAGCTTCTCTACCATCTCCTTTGTGATGGCAAGGCCGAGGCCGAAGCTGCCGGATTCGTTTTTCCGGCTCTTGTCGCTGCGGTAAAAGCGGTCAAAAACGTGGGGGAGGTCTTCCACCGGGATGGTGCTGCCGGAGTTCTGAACAGAGAGCCGCACCCTTCTCTTATCCTGTGTGAGCGCCAGCTGCACCCGCCCGCCTGCCGGCTCATATTTCAGGGCATTTTCCAGCAGGCTGCTGACGATGCGCTGCAAGTAGTCCGTATTGCCGCGCAAAATACATGTCTCGGGGAGCGCCGTTTCCAGCGTGACGCATTTCTCATAGGCGATGGATTCCATCTCCAACGCCGCTTTCATGGCGATGGCGGCAAGGTCAACAGGCTGCGTGAAAAGCGCCGTGTCCGGGCGCTCCACATCGGCGAGCGTGAGCGGATGTACTGGCGATGCTCCACCAGCTTATCCTGCATCTTCTGGACGAGGTATGCGCCGCGATTGCCCAGCTGCAGCGCCACCGGCGCAAACAGCGGCGTGAAAATATAGAGCGCGGAGGTGGAATCCAGGAAGCAGCCGGCGTTTGCGGAAAAGTCACAATTTGCGGTGGTGAGCTTCAAATACCGCTTGCCTTTTTGTGTATGATATAATATACTATTGGTATGTGTACTAAAACGTTTGGGAAGAGGTGCTATTTTTGCGTAGAGACAGCAGTGAAACAAAGAGGAAAATACTGACTGTGTGCGTCCGTCTTTTTCTGGAGCAGGGGTATCAAAACACCTCTGTCAGTCAGATCGTGGACGAGGCAGGCGTGGCAAGGGGAAGCTATTTGAATCTGTTTCCGACCAAGGACAGAATTTTGCTGGAGCTGACCGAAACGATGTTCGGCGGGCAGTTCGGCGTGGCGAGAAGCATTGCGGACAGCAAGCTGCCGCCGGTTTACGCCTATGCGGTGGAAACGGCGATCCAGCTGACGCTGACCGAGCTGAACGAGAACCTGCGGGAGATCTACATCGAAGCCTATACCGCTCCGGACACGGCGGAGTATATCTATGTGCATACCACGGCGGAGCTGAAGCAGATCTTCGGCGGGAATTTCCCGGATTACAGCGACAGCGATTTTTATGAAATGGATATCGGCACGGCGGGACTGATGCGCAATTATATGGCGCGCAAATGTGACATCCATTTCCCGTTGGAACGCAAGCTCAGCCGCTTTTTGACGGCGGCCATGCGGGTGTATCGGGTGCCGGAGGAGGAGCAGGCCAAGGTGCTTGCCTTTATTCAGACACTGGATATCAGGGCAATCGCCACCAAGGTCATGTATAAGCTATTCGCCATGCTGGAAATGAAATACGATTTCAAGCTGTCGAGGGACGGAGAAACGGAGGAAACAAGATGAGAAAACGAATACTTAGTATCCTGCTCATGTGCTGTATGGTGCTGACGCTGCTGCCGGTGACGGCATTTGCGGAGGACTCGGCCTACACCGTGGGCGAGGACACCAGCGTATCAGCGCGGGCGCTTGCCGGAACCGCCGGAACAAAGTTGAAAGCGGACAACATCGACGTCTATGTCGCCAGCGGCCTGGGCAGCGGCGTGTATACGCTGGCGGAGGACGTGACCATCTCCGGCACGCTGCGGGTCACGGGCGAGGCCACGGTAGATTTGAACGGCCACGTCCTGCGCTTTAACCAGAGCGCACAGCCCGACAGCATCTTCCGCGTCACCGGCGGCAGCACCCTGACTCTGACCGACAGCGCCCCCACGGCGACCCACAGCGACGCATCCCTTCCCGCAGGCGGCCTCATCACCGGCGGCAAGGGGTTTAAGTATGACAATGGCGCGGGACAGTTCTACAATTACTATGGCGGCGGCGTGTATGTGGAGACGGGTGCATCCTTCGTGCTGGCGGGCGGCACCATCTATGCCTGCGGCGTCCAGAGCGGAGCGAATCAAGCGTTCGGCGGCGGCATCTATGCCGAGGGCGGCTCCGTCACCATGACCGGCGGCGCCATCCGGAACTGCGCTGTCTCAGCCGATTACGGTGCCAGCGGCGGCGCGATCTATGCCAAGGCCGGCTCCGTCACCATGTCCGGCGGCGTCATCAGCGGCTGCTCCGCCATGTCCGGCGGCGGGATCTTGACATCCGGGTGTACCGTCCAGATCACCGGTGGCCGCATCGAGAACTGCAAGGCAAGCGGACGCGGCGGCGGCCTGTATATCAGCGACCATGCAGACCAGATATCTGTTCTGGACGCTGCGATCTCCGGCTGCGAGGCGAAACGCGGCGGCGGCCTGGCCCTGACCAAATTTGCTGAGTTGGAGCTGGGGGAGAACGCCCGCATCACGGGCTGCACGGCCACCGAAAAGGACGATACCGAGGCAGGCGCCATCGAATACGGCGCCGCGATCTATATGGATCTTGACTCGACCTTTACCGTCAACTATCCCGGCAACTTCCTCTATGCCAACGGCGGCCGGGTGGAGGGCACGGTGTATGTGGGAACGAACAAGATTGGCACAAAAAATAACTACTTAGACTCCGTAAAGGCCACCAACGCCATCGACCACACGGACGGGAAGCCCACCACAGTCTTTACCGGCGATGTCTCCTGCGAGGGCGACATAAGGGGCGGTATTTTCCATGGCAGCGTCACCGTGACGGACTCTAATGGGAACATGGGCACAGCGTGGGAGAAATTCTGCGGCAACATCTCCGGCGGCACGTTCTACGGCCCTGTCACCACGGAGTGCCATGTCTCCGGCGGCACATTCTATCGCGGGCTGACCATGAACAAGAACGCCAAGCTCAGCGGCCAGCCCATCGATACCGGCGATGTGATCAACGACACGACCAACATCCCCGACCCCAACGGCACGCCTGTCACCGTGACCTATGAGTACGGTGAGCGGGGCGGGATCTATGCCAAGCAGATCGTCCAGGCGGGCGAGAAAGCTATCCAGCCGGATGTACCCAGCAGACAAGGTTATCAGTTCACGGGCTGGTATCTGGACGACACGAAGTATGACTTCAACGCCGCTGTGACGGGAGACATGACCCTGACGGCCAAGTGGACGGTGTGCGACCACAAGGGCAGCACGGCGCAGCCCACCTGCACAACGCCGGCGATATGCACCGCCTGCGGCGGGACACTGGCCGCACTGGGACATGAGTGGGGCCCGTGGACGAGCGGCAGCGACAACACCCACACCCGCGCCTGCAAGCGGGACGGCACTCACACGGAGACGAAGGACTGCTCCGGCGGCACGGCCACCTGCAAGGACAAGGCCAAGTGCGCGGTCTGCGGAAAGACCTACGGCGAGCTTGATGCGAAGAACCACGCCGACTTAAAGCACGTCCCGGCCAAGGCGGCGACCAGGACCGCCGAGGGCAACATCGAGTATTGGCACTGCGACGGCTGTAATAAGTATTACAGCGACAAGGGCGGCACAAAGGAGATCAAAAAAGCCGACACCGTGACGGCAAAGCGGAAAGGCGGTTCCACAACGGCGAAGCAGGAGGACGGCTCCAAATCGCCGGGTACCGGCGACACAAGCAGCCTTGCACTGTGGAGCGCCCTGCTGTTTGTCAGCGGCGGTGCAGCCATCGGCACTACGGTTGTCAGCAGAAGGAAAAAGTACAACAGATAATCGACTCGTGGGGAGAGAGGCTGAGAAGGCAGCTTCTAAACGGCATGATCGCGCAGGCAAAACGAACACAAAAAGCACTTTTCTGACAAGTTTGTATGGTGGAAGCTTTCCTTTGTGTGCTGTATAATGATGGCACAGACAAGGAGGTGGTCAATATGCTGGCAGAGAATCTGGCGCTCCTGCGAAACCTCCGCGGCATGACGCAGGAGGAGGTGGCGGAGGTCATCGGCATCTCGCGCCAGTCCTACGCCAAGTGGGAGCAGGGCGAAACGATCCCCGACATTGAAAAATGCGACCGGCTGGCAAAATTCTACGGGGTCTCCATCGATGCCCTTATCCATCAGGATGAGGAGGTCGGCAAGGCGCGGGTGGCACCCGCCCCGGTGGGCAAGCACCTGTGGGGAACGGTGGCGATGGGCGCCAAGGGGCAGATCGTCATCCCCAAGGCCGCGCGGGAAACCTTCCGCCTGAGCGAAGGCGATCGGCTGGTCGTCCTGGGCGACGAGGAGCAGGGCATCGCGCTCATCAAGGCGGAGGTCTTTGAGGAGCGAATGCAGAAGGCCCTGCGTGCAGGTCAGAAATCCAACGAATAAAAGAAGGTGCGATCATGAAATGTCCCGAATGTGGAAAGGAAATGCGGGAGGGGTATCTCTTTTGCAGCAAGGACGGCGCATTCAGCTTTGCAAACGAGGTGCCGGGCGTGTTTGAGAACGCGAAGAATGCCGATGGCTTTGTGAAGATCACAGACCTCAAGGCCAGCCATCGTACGAGAGTTCCGGCGTCCATCTGCGAGGGATGCAGGACGGTCATGCTCAAGTATTGAGTGAGGCTGCCGCTTCCAACCGAAAAAAGACCCCAAGCCGTTGTGTCGCAACGGCTTGGGGCCTTGCTATATTTATTTTCTGCCGTATGACGCGGCGCAGGTCAGAACGCGAACAGGTTCAGTCCCGTGCCAATCAGGTCGAAAAAGCAATTTCCGTGATGCGTGCGGCGCAAATTCGCGTAATTGACGTATGCTTTAGAAAGAAAGTCCGGGCGGAAAACCGCTCGGACTTTTCGCGTATCTTATACAAGCTGCGGCAGAAGTACTCGCATCAGTTCCACAAGCTGCGAAACAAGCTATTGCCGATGCTTTCTCCTGCGCCATGAATAGTACCTGCTATGATAATGGCGGCAGCTATCAGAACGTCTGCCGGGAGGTCCACGTGGAGGCGCTGCGGCAGCGGGGAATTCCCGTGGTGCGCCGGATCAGCGGCGGCGGGACAATATACTGTATAAATAAGGACCCACCTTCGCAAGAAGGTGGGTTCTTGTTTATGCTGCTTTCTGGTGAAGGGGCAGATACGCGCTGTATTTGCGTGCAGCCCGTGCCGTTAGCAGAGCGGCTCCAGCTGAAAGGCCAGCTCGGTGCGGCCCACGACGGCATGGTGGTTGTTGTAAAGGCTTTTGTCGTGAAAGCGGGGCAGGGAGCAGGCTTCCTCCGGCGTGATGACGCCGAGCTGGGTGAGAACCGAGAGGATGGCATACGGGACGATGGAGGAGACGCCGTCCTCCATTTTGAGGGCGATGCCGATCCCCTTATCCTTGATGCCCACGGCATAGAACGCGCTGGCACCTGATTTGCAGAAGATGCGGTCGCCGAAGGCGGCCATCAGCTGGGTGCAGATGCGATCGGTTCCCGCCACCATTTCCGGATGTGCTGTCATAGCGGACGTGATGCGCCGGAGGACAGCGGCCCGGGTGGGGTCAAAAAGCGTGGGCAGGGACATACGGGCATAGCCTTGCGCCAGCCGGTAAAGGGGCAGCGCGTGGACCGGAACGCCGCAGCCGTCCACGCCCAACTGGACATCGGAGGTCTCCACGCCGCACATTTCAGCGAACACCGAGAGGATACGCTGCTGGACGGGGTGCTCCAAAGCAGTATAGTTCTCCAGGGATTCCCCTAAATGGCGGGCGGTGATGAGCATACCGGCGTGCTTTCCGGAGCAGTCGCAGTAGATGGGCGCACGGGGGATGCCGGCGATCTTCAAGGCATCCTCGGCGGGGACATACATGGGGTATTCCGACCCGCAGCACAGCTGGTCGGGGGAGAGCCCTGCCTTGTGCAGAATGCTCTCCACGGCCTTTACATGAAAGGGCTCTCCGTTGTGGGAGGAGCAGATGACGGCCAGCTCCTGCGGGGTAATGCCATAATGCTCCAGCGCACCGCTCTCTGCCACGGGAATCGCCTGAATGGGCTTGGCGGAGGAGCGGGCAAATGTAAGACGCTCCGGATCACCGAGCTTCCAAAGTATCTTGCCTGTGTGATCCGTTACCGCGATGTGTCCCCGGTGGACCTGATCCACCAGCTCGCCGCGGTATTGATAGGCAATAACAGCCATAGCATATACCTCCGTTTCTTAAATCACAAAGTAGAAAAAGCGCAGCACATCACCGTAATCGTCGGCATCAAAGGCCACGGTGGTGGGAGAGATGAGGCTGGCGCCGGGATAGTGGGAGCATCCATAGGCGTCATAGTGGTGTACATAGGTGACCTCCACGTGGAAGTGCTCGGGAAGCGCCGGAGGTGTGGCTGTCTTTGCCGCCGCCACAGCCTTGGCCATCATGCCTTCGATCTCCTCGCGGACAAGCTCCGGGGTCTTTGTCAGGACGCCGTAGCCGTGGCCGGATTTAGTAGGCACGGTCAGCAGGCCGGGTACGGTGCGCGCCGCGGCTGCACACATCCCCGCGTCACCGCTGGCGAATAGAGTGGGAACGCCCCGGTAAGCGGCGGCATGGGCGTACATCTCGAATTCTCCCCACAGATCGCCGTTGACCATAAGGCGGAAGATGCGGGAGCTTACCATCGTGTGGGAGGTGGGATTTCCGGGGGCGGAGGCGGCGTCGTGAAAGCCGACCATCAGCATACCGTCATAGCTCTCGTCAAAAATACCGGTAAGGCCCACAATATCGTGGGTGATCCCCCGAAGGAGACGGGCGTCTCTGGGGAGCAGGGCGCAGTCGATGTTGCAGCCGTCTCCGTGCATATCCTCTATGACGACCTCGTCGGCTCCGCCGGAGAAAAGGCCGCGGGCTGCTGCGGCGGCCTCTAACGCCATTTCCCGCGCCATAGGCGCATAGCAGGCGTTGGCCGGACGCGCCTCGTCCCAGCAGGTCAAAGAAGCCACACCTTCAATGTCGCAAAGAATGTAAAATTTCATGCTTGAGCCCTCCTTTAGAAGTGTGATCGTAATAAATACAGAGGCATAGGGGTTGGGAAGTGTTGGGCAAAAAACGGGGATCAGCTGATAGCTGCTGTTTAGTTAGATGTGCCCGGCCGGTCGCCTTACGCATCGAGGCATCAGAGCGCAGGTAAAGCGACGCGGCGGAGGGTCATGTTGCTTCGCTGCGGATACGCCGCAGGTAGCGGTAGACCGTGGGCTCGGAGATGTGCAGCTCCCTGGCGACCTGCCCGATGGAGCCCTTGGTCTGGAATACGCCCTGCGCCTCCAGAGAACGGAGTATATCCAGCTTGTCGCCGGTATGCATGGCATCGGAGGGGATACCATAGCCGAGGATGGTGGAGTGGATCAGATTGCTGGACAGCTCCGGGATGGAATCATCCAGGTTTTCGGTATAGGCGGAGCTCTCCTCCTCTTGCGGAAGAGAAAAGGAATGGAGCAGGTTGGAGAGATGCTCCGAGAGCACCAAGATATCCTCCACATCGTGGTTCACGCAGATCAGCCCCACCAGATGACCCTTTTCCTTAATGAAATAGGTGGAAGAGACGAAACGCTTACCGCCCCGGGTGCGGCCCTCGTAGTTGGCCACATAGTCGTGCTCCTGATAGACTCCGGTTCGCAGCAGTTCCTTGGCCAACTCCGTCATGGGGTCGCCTATGCGGCGGCCGCTGAGATGCTCGTTGCAGGCGGCGATCACCGAGCGCTCCGGCGTGGAAACGTCGTGGAGGATGATCTCATAATTCTTTCCGCAGATCCGCCCCATAAATTCCACCAGGGGAATGTATCGCTCAAGACAGGCGTAGTTGCTCACAGTATCCCTACTTTCTCAACAATAAATTTTGCCTGATAAAAAACTGTCATATAGCTCTGCCAAAAGTCAGTATATCGAAAATAAATGGATAAATCAACACCTAATACGTTAGAAAGTGGTGGCGGTGTAACATTTTTTTTGCAAGATGAGGCCCGAAAAGCCGCGAAGACAGCGATTTAGACAAAAAATTGTCAAACTTCTTGGCGCTTATGCGAGGTTGACAA
>OGYN01002629.1_pt1 | contig 12963 bp, 8 predicted proteins | sample 1576551 | NCBI WGS metagenome assembly OGYN01 (sample SAMEA3541589, study PRJEB24748) | human gut metagenome | biome: human gut; feature: human-associated habitat; material: faeces | place: China | collected 2012 | reverse complement strand
TGCTTGCTTCCGCAGAGGTGGGAGGAATTGTGTCAATTTGACACAATTCCTCCTGTATGGTTTTCTTGGAAGCAGCCGTGTGCTGGTTGTTGCCGTTTTCACCGGGCTTTCGATGCTCCACACTGTACTGCTTTCCAATGAGGAACTTCTTTTGCTCCGGCGTGAGGTTTCGCCGTCCCAACTGATTCCGGCAAATCCACGCAATGGCTTCTTCGCGGTTCTCAAATCGGAGCGGCATGGTGGAAAAATAAATCTCAGGGTGCTTTTGGAGGATGGCATAACGGCTGTGACCATCAACAAGGGAATTGCCCAGATACTCATAGAAGATTATACCTATTTACTTCTTTCTGCGTTTGCCACATTGTGGACATCCATGTCCGTTTACACGACTTCGAATCTCAGATTTCCAATGATTTCCGCATACAGAGCAAACCCACCAAGCGTGTTTTCCGCTTTTGGGTAAGACTTTTCGGGGGTCTAATTCGGTATTTCTCTCATAGTCCCATTCGTTAAGAAGCTCTGGATATAGGGTGGCCAAATCATTTATGCCTGTCTTAGGGACTCGTCCACTACAACAAGGACAACCAATTTCTCTTTTTCTGTTATTGGGACTTGCTTGCCATTCATAACCGCATTTCGGACAAAGCCACCAGACAGGTTTGAATTTTCCAGCGGTTATATCATTTGGGGTTAAACCGCTATTTTTTGTGGGATGCCATTCTTTGGAAAGTTCTGGCATGGTTTCAGCGAGTGAACCAACCTTTTTAACTACACCTTGTGTAAAACTTTTTCCACGGTGTTTTTTTGAACATTCAGCGCACCCAAAGCGCCCTTTTCGTGTCATGCTGTTAATGCTACATTTCCATTCGTGTCCACAATCTGGACATTTCCACCAGACGATTTCATTTGAACTGACGGTAAACATGTCTGGAGTTAAGTCCTGATTCTTCACATAGTCCCATTTTGAGGCAACGTCTGGACGTAAAACTGCGAGGGAATTATCAATACTTGTCAAATATCCTAAGATTTGCGGGCGGTCACGTTCGATATTTACATCGATTTGACTGTGAATATGTCGAGGATCTGTTCGAGTCCACATATTGGAGGAAGCATCTATAGAATCGAGAATGACTTTAAGGGCGGTTTCGAGTTCGCCTGTCTTTTTGACTTTTGAAATGGTATAAACCACATCAGCAGTTTGCGCATTGTCAACCCAATTGCGAGTATTCTTCTCTTTGATACGGATGAGCTTCACATGATTTTCTTGACATAATTTATATTTGCGGATGTCCCGTTCATACTGCTCATCCGATTGGTGCCAGTTTGCACTATCAAACTCAATTCCGGTATGAATAGAGGGAATATAAATATCGAGTTCCATAGAACCCAGAAAAACGGGTTTGTATTTGTTGATAGCATCGGAATAGAGCTTATGAACGTAAAAGAAGGTAGCCTGCTCGGGGAAAGAGGTTTGGACTCTTAAATTGCAAATAGGGCATTGTGTGTTATCTGTATTGCGGTCATGGATAGTGGCTTGATATTCGTGACCGATAGGGCAAAGCCACCATACACGTTTTCCGCTTCCAGCAGTTACTTCATACGGTGTCAGCGGAGCATTCTTAGATGGATGCCATTCGACAGAAAGGCTGGGGTTGACCGAAGCTAAATCATTGAATCCTTTTAACACTTTATGCCCTGAGCAGTAGTAGCATGCACTTCCACGTCGCGTCCGCCGTTCAACAGTTTGCTCATAGGAATGTCCCCGTGAACAAAGCCACCAAACTTTCTTTTTGCTGTACGCTGTTATGCTGGAAGGTTTAAGTTCTGCATTTTTGTAAGGATGCCATTCGGTTGCGATGTCTGGAAAAAGAGTTTCGAGGTCATTATAACCAGTGAGCACTTTTCTATGGGAACAGTAAGGGCAACCATAACCTCGTCCAACATGAAGATTTATGCTCTGTTCGTAAGAGTGCCCTTTGCAACAAATCCACCAGACTTTTTTTGAAGAGCCTGCTACGGCAGCATCAGGTGAGAGTGGATGATTTTTGTTGAAGTCCCATTCATTGATGCAGGCAGGATATTGTGAAAGTAAATCGTTTTGACCTTTAACAAGCTTGACCATGGTAGTCCCTCATATCATCTATGAATCAAAATAGTTAACTCTACCATTTTAATATAGCATAATGAAAATCAAAATCCAGTATAATTAAAAAATTAGTCAGCAGGGTTTGGGGCAGGCGCGCCCCAACAAGATCACTTCGGAAATGCAGATGCATTGAAGAAGTGAAGTCCCGAATGGACAGGAAATTTTCAAGAATTGAAAATTTGTGGCCACGGGACGGTTCTTGCCCTCTACCGCTGCGCTCAAAATCAACTTTTGACAAATGTTTCCGAATTGTTAAGACGCAAAAATAAGTAGAGGTGGTGCTGCTCATGTAAGGGGGTCACCGTTTGCGCCGAACGAAGTTCCTGCCCCTGTTTTGCAGCGGCGTTGGCGGAAAAGCCGGTATCACGTTCGGACGGCTCATGAAATTTTCAAGGTGCAGATTTGCGTTTGCAAGCGCAGCGCAGCAATGAAAGCCCCAGTGGGGCTTTTAAGCAACGGAACGGTCTTGCGCAGCAAGATGGAGGTGCCTCGCCCCGATAAGTTCCCAGAAAAGAAAAATACCGCCCACGCAGTACAGGCGAAGGATTTTGTCGGGTGAAACAGACGGCAAAATAAATCGGGTGTGTTGCGGGGCGGTACGTTCTTTCCGGGGTAATCATCCGCTGAAAGTGGTGGTTATCACGGTGAGAACCACCACTTTTCGGCAGGATTTGGAATAAAGGGTAGCATGGAAGTGTAGGCACGTCAAGATAGTTTTGGGGAATTCATTGCGGTAAAGCAGAAAAGTAAGACTTATGCTGCTGATTTGGTCTTAGAACAGTAAGCATAAAACAAAAAGAGCGCAGACATTTATCGACTGCGCTCTTTCCAACATCCTGTACAAAAGAAAATGCAGGCGACGTCAGTGACGGCCCCTGCACAAAAGATAAATCTTTTTAATATCAAATATATTATATGCGTATCAAATCAGATTGTCAACAACTTTTTTCAAAAAATCAAAAGATGTTGCGACCAATTTATTTCCTGTCGGACCGTCAAAGTAATCCATATGCTTTTGCAAACGGCCATGAATCAGCTCTGATAGTTGCGCCATCCGCCGCTTTTTGACAGAAGGGCTTACAATTTTTGTATAAGCGTACAGTAAACAGACGATTTCAAACATCGGGCGGCTTGTCAGCTTGCTACGGCGTTCACCTGCTGAAATGTTGTCAAAGGAGGCGACAAATGCCGAAACTTCAGGCGATGGTTTTGTCGTGCTTGTCCGAGAGAGTACATTCAGAAGGCAGTTATTATGTGCACAAGCATTGCGCAGACTTTTGACTGGGTTCGGAACACGTTGATTCATCAGCGGCTTGAACTGCGGGTTCCGCTCGGCATAAAAGCGGTACAATCGCAGAAATTCTCCAAAACCGATCAGCTCTTCCAGAACCCATATCGGGCAATCAATGGAATAGATTCGCGTTGTAAGATACGACTGTGTTCCCTGAGCGGAGAATACTGAACAGACTCCGATAAATATGCAAATTCGAGATTGATGTACTTACCCTCATTCGGACCGGCAATGTGCTTCGGATAGTTTTTGCGATAGGAAGCTGTCCGCAAATAATTGTTTCGCCGTGAAAAATATTCAACGGCCTGTTCTTCTGACATGATATTAAACTGGATTCCCTTTTCGTCCCGGAGCATCTGCACCAGTTCTACCGCTGTTTTCTTTGGCTTATTCCTGAAATTTTCGATCTTGCTCACATCCCATCAATCGTTCTTTTTCAGCTGATTCATCAATTCCTGAAAACTCTCCAGAGCGCTTTGCAGATTTTCAATAATATCTGCCGCAAGCTCATCCGGTTCAGGAAGATTATCCAAATCGGCAAGAGACTTATCCTTCAGCCAGAAAATATCAAGGCTGGTTTTATCCCGTTCCAAAATCTCCTCTACGGAAAATCTGCGCCAGCGGCCTTCTGGGTTTTCCGGTGACCATGTTTCTGTGCGCTCATGGCGGTTTTCCGGGTGGTAGCACTTGATAAAATCCTGCAAATCGGTGTCCGTCATCGGATGCTGACGCAGAGTGAAATGAACATTTGTGCGAAAATCGTAGATCCAGACTTCTTTCGTCTGGCGTTCCGGACTGGCGGGACGCTTATCAAAGAAGATCACGTTTGCCTTGACGCCCGGTTTATAGAAGATGCCGGTCGGCAGGCGCAGGATCGTGTGCAAGTCGGTCGTTTCCAGCAGTTTCTTTCGGATGATCTCTCCCGAACCGCCCTCAAACAGTACGTTGTCTGGCACAACAACTGCAGCCTTTCCGGTGGGTTTGAGAATCGTATTGATATGCTGGATAAAGTTGAGCTGTTTATTTGAGCTGGTCGTCCAGAAATCCTGCCGGTTGTAGACAAGATCCTCTTCTTCCTGCTCCTCTTCTTCATTGGTGAAGGTGATGGAGGATTTTTTACCGAACGGCGGGTTCGTCAGTACATAGTCTACACGATAACCCGGGTCAGACAGCAGCGCATCCCCGCGCATGACGGGGACTTTGCCGTACAGGTCACCGATATTGTGCAGATACAGATTCATCAGGCAGAGTTTGAAGGTTGCAACCACAAGTTCAGTTCCATAGAACGTTTCATTTTTCAGGAATTCTTTCTCTGTGCGGTCGAGTGCATAGTTCTTTGGGTTAGCCAAGAACGCCTGTGCAGCAAGGAAAAAGCCGCCGCTTCCACAGCAGGGGTCAGCGATCGTTTTTTTCGGCTCCGGGCGAAGACAAGCCACCATTGCTTTGATGAGCGGGCGGGGTGTAAAATACTGCCCTGCACCACTTTTTACGTCCTCGGCGTTCTTTTGCAGCAAACCTTCGTAGATCTCGCCCTTCACATCGGAGGACATGGACACCCAGTTTTCCTTGTCGATCATCTGCACCACGCGGTACAGGATGGAAACATTGCTGATTTTGTTGACGGCCCCTTTGAAGATCTGCCCTAAAATGCCGCCCTCATCGCCCAGCCGTTCCAGTATAGCGCGGTACTGATTTTCCAGCTCTGCGCCCTTAAGCGTGTTCATATCCGACCAAGTGTAACCTTTAGGGATGCCGGTTTCTCGCTTATACGGCGGGCGGGAGTATTCATCGGACATTTTCAGGAAGATCAGGTAAGTAAGCTGTTCAAGATAATCGCCGTAGGATACGCCATCGTCCCGCAGCGGATTGCAAAGTCCCCAGACTTTGGAAACGATATTAGAAGATTGTTCACTCATTCAGATTCCTCTAAGATGATTTGTTTAAGTATTTTAAAAAATTCTATAAAGTTACTAAAAGAAAATTCATTCGGATGCTGATTTACATATTCAGCAAATTTCATTTTAGGCAGTGCAAGATTGATAGAACATTCGTCATCATCAAGGCTAAAAACTCGCTCTTTGCTTGTTCCTTCAATGATAGCAATACTTTCGGATCCGCAGACGTTCTTTTTTTCGCAGAAAGCATTTAATATCTTACTATAACCATTTTTATTGAATTCTTTTCCTAGATATAAGCGACGTCTTACGCCAGAAACATCCATCTCCGTCTTGATTTCAGTATCTGAATAATAATGTTCAATGCAAATTCCTGGAGTATTCTGCCTATTTTGAGGTATTGGAAGTATTAAGGAATATGTATTATTTCCCCAATATTTATATTCTTTTTCCTTGTTTCCGAGCTTGTCGTTGGTTGCTTTTACATCGCAATCTGCGACAAAGATATATTTTCTGGTATGAGGGAGTTTTGCAGCGTTTTCACACAAAGAACAAAGAGCTACATCTCCCATTTCTAGTTTCAAACCATCCGTACCACTGTTTTTGGGTTCATACTCCAAAAACTCAAATTCCAAACCATTAAATATATCATCATACTGACTATCTTTCGATAAAGCTGAAAATGCAGTTTTCATGTGTTTCCAATCTGTGCTGCCTTCGGTGATGATAAGTGGTTTTCCTTCGGTGGGAATAGTACGAGCAAGTTCTTGAATATCACTATTGAATTTTTGTGTCTGCTTAATATAATTATATGCACGTAAAAATTCAGAAAAACACTCGACATTGATTTTTTGACCTTTCGGCATTTCGTAAACGTCAAAAGCATCTTCACCTAATGTTTCTCTCATTCCAAGTAAGAACAGCGGCGAATGCGAAGTTATAATGAATTGGATTTTAGGGAACATTGCAATCAATTTTGGAAGCACTTCTTTTTGCAGTTTACTGTGCAAATGAAGTTCGATTTCATCAATCACTACAATTCCGGTGATTTCGTCTAAGTGAATGCTTTTTGTGATATCGTTATTATCTGCATAATGAATAATTGTCGCAAATATATTGAAAAGGGCAATCTGTCCGGTTGATAAAGAATCTAAAGTTGGACATATTACATTGTCGTTTTCTTTTTGTACAATACGAAATCGTGCGCCATATAAACTTCGAAAATTCAGATGGAGGTAAACATCTTTTCCGATTATTATGCTAAGTATTTTTTCAAGATTTTCTCTTGCTTGCCGCATCAGCAGAAGGTTCTCCGTTGAAATATGAGCTAACGATAATGCCCCTGCTTCACCTATAATATCCCCGCGCGAATCAGCAACCACATCAAGCAACCATTGCAAATTCAAATTTGTCACATCGTGAACTGTAATAGGATTTTTAAGATAACCATTAAAGCTCCCCTCAACCTTTGGATGCAGATAATCCGAATAGGTGTAATAAGAATCACCCAGCCATACAGGGCACTCATATCTATCCGGTCCAAAATAGCAAATTACATTTTTGTCCCAGATAGAACTAACTTGTTCAGATGATGCCTTTACTACTTTTTCGTTTCCCTCTTTGCTTCCGGAAATCGAACTAATACTAGTGCTTGTTTGTTCTTTAATATTGTCAATCGTAACATTTCCAGATTTACATATATAAATAGGAGATTCTTCATTCGGGGTTTCAACGCAATTATACAATAAAACCGAATACATATATGACTTTCCTGAATGTATTTCATTCGGCAAAATCGTTTTAAAAAAATTATGCCCCCCATTTTCTCTTGGTGTCGTTGCATTCATAAAATGCTGCTGCGCCATCTCATAAAAAGAATCAACGATATTTGACAGGATAGTTGACTTTCCTGTGCCGTTTTCACCAACAAGAATTACAGGTTTTGGTGTTCCATTGTTGTTGAATGGAAAATCGATTCTCACATCCTGTAAGGGTCCTACGTTTTTATACGCTAGCTTTTCAATATACATCTTTTTTCCCTTCAAACGCCTGTTTCAAAATACTCTGCCGCATTGCATCCGCCTGTGTAAGGATAGCATCAACCGTCTTCTCTACATTATCACAACTTGATAGTTGCTCTTCAATTTGACGTACTATGTTTGATTGTTCTTCAAGTGACGGAATCGGGATTTGAAATTCTTTGATATCGCCAACATTGATATGAGGAGAACCTGTTCCGCCTTTTGTTGCAATAACATGATTCGTTACCATTGGAGAATTCAAATAGTGCATCAGATAACGATTATTTAGTTTTTCCCCTGACCTCAAAAGCATCATTCGTTGACCCAAGCATGGATAAACATTTGATGGAATTGTACACGCTATCCCTAAAACTGAACCTTCACGACTATACAAAACATCTCCGGGCTGAGGAATTATGCGCCTATTCCGATCATTAAATGTCTCTTCACTTACATAATTGGGCGATTGCAAATCCAGATATCCACGCTTAAAATTTGTTGTCCTAAGACACAACTTTCCGTTCTTTTCCCATTTTGGCGTGGAATGCGGACAATCTACTATTTTAGCACATACATAGCCTATTTTCAGATGTGTGGAATTAGTCACTACTCTAAATGCGTCAACCAAAACCGCCTGCCGGTACACTGCCAACTGCTCCTTTGTGGCCTTGAGCCTATCAACCGCCTTATCAATCTCTGAGAAAAGCTCGTCGATTCTGGAAACGATTCGGGATTGTTCATCTAATGAAGGAATGGAAACCTTGATTTTTGAGTAAGACTGAATCCAATATCTTTTGTGTGTACTGTGGTCAAACTGGATTATCTGCAAACGATAGAAGATATACTTGGGCATTACCAAGGCGGTATTGATGTGCAGAATCTTCATTGCCGAAGATTTCACTTTAAATTTAAAATTGACAAATTGAGTTGCAGTTGTGAAGTCATCGAAAATGATAACAGGCAGCTGGTCAAAAATTCCGTATTTTTCGTTCGTTTTTCCAAGGATAAAGGATTTTCCAGCGGTCAAGACCGGTGTAGAATAGGAATCGTTATAATCAGTGGATTTTACAATGTATGCTGTTGGCTGTTCAAATGGCAGTAATTCACCCAGTTCGTATTCTTTATATTGCACTTTTAGTGGTTTCCTTTCGATGCATCTTTGGCATAATCCACCATCATTTTAGAGATTTCTTTCTGTTCCATAGTTAGCTGCGGGTTATTATCTGCCATCTCTTTGAGCATTTTACAAGCCGCTTCCATCTCAGCATCAGACAAAGACATTCTTCCGCTCATAGCAGTTGAAAACAATTTGGCAAAGCTGAACAAATCAAATGGATTCATATATTTCTCCTTACGCTACCAATTCCTCATTCATTTCGTCCAAAATCTCCTGATACTTTTCTCCGAACACTTGATAGAAGCCGCCCAGACCGCCTTTGCTGTCGAACGGCGTGTACTCCAAATCCTCCGGCAGGATGCTCAGGGATGTGATGATATGCTCCTTGATGAGTCGCAGCCATTCCATCTGTTCTGCGGTGAAATGGACAGCACCGGTATTGCGGCGGAACGTCCATTGCTTGAAGTTGTAGTTCACCCGGTCGGCGAAAGGGGAAAGGGTGTCCGCATACCCCAACTGGAAGCGAATGAGCGAAATCAAGTCGGTAATTTGCGCCAATGTGCCCTTTTTTACCTTGTCCGGCTGTTTGATGGCATAGCAATCCCATAGACGCTCCACCGTGACGCCTTTGGCGCAGAGCTTTTGGTACAGTTCCGTCAGGCTTTTCAGAATCATCGGACGATTTTTATATTGCTCGTTGTAGATGATGCGCAGGGCCAGAATTTCATCCTTGTTTTCCTCAATAAAATCCTTGAAGGTCGAAATCACCCGGTCGGCATTTTCCTCCCGGTTCGCAGAGTATCCGGCAAACAGAACTTTATCCAGATTGACGCTGTCGATGATCTGGTCGTGGTTGCGGCGGACATTCTCAATAAAGTCACGCACTTCCGGCTTCTGGAACGGCTCAACAGCCTGCTTGATCAGTTCTTTCTGCGCCTTGGTGCTTTGCTCTGGCGTGGGAGAGACTGTTCCGTTTTCAGTGCAGGCTTTGGCATGGATAATATCCTCATCAAAGGCGTTCAATAAACCTTCAGCTACCTGCTCGGCTGACTTTCCAACCGTCTCCCGGAACTGCTTGTGTTCGCTCCGCTCCATTTTGCAGCTGAGACGAATCACACGGTTTGCAAGCGAGGTCAGCGTGTCCTCATCCCGTGCGCCAAGGGCGATGTTCATCATCAGCTCTTTCATGGAAACGGTGGGCTTCCGTTCCAGTGTGCGGGTCTCGGTCTTTTTGGATTCTGTCACACCCACTGCATCCACGATTACAAAATGGTCTTTGTTTTCCGTGGCAGAAGGCGTTACTTTTTGCAGGTCGTCTTTGCTCAGAACACGCGTGCCTCGGCCTTTCATCTGCTCAAAGTAATTCCGGCTACGCACATCCCGCATAAAAAGCAGACATTCAATGGGCTTCACATCTGTTCCGGTGGCGATCATATCCACCGTGACCGCAATGCGAGGGTAATAATCGTTACGGAACGAGCTGAGGACAGCCTCTGCATTCTGCACACTGTATGTGATTTTCTGGCAGAAGTCGTTGCCCTCGCCAAACTCTTCCCGGACGATCTGCACGATATCGTCTGCATGGCTGTCTGTCTTGGCAAAAATCAAGGTCTTGGGCACTTCCTTGCGGTGCGGGAACAGCTCGGTATAAAGTTTTTCTTTGAACGTGCGAATCACTGCCCGAATCTGACTTGGATTCACGATATTTTTATCCAGCTGAGACTGGGTATAAAATACATCCTCGTCCATCTGTGCCCACCGCTTTTCGCGGGTCAGGCGATCGCGGTGCTCGATCATCTGCTTCATAATGAATGCACCGTTTTTCGTGACACTGGTTTCAATCAGATAGATGTCCTCGCCGACATTAACGCCATCCAGCACGGCTTGTTCCCGCGTATACTCACTGACAAAGTTTTGGTTGAAGTAGCCAATCGTCCGGGCGTCCGGCGTGGCAGTCAGACCGATGATAAACGCATCAAAATAGGACAGCACCTGACTCCAGACGTTATAAATAGAGCGGTGGCACTCGTCTACGATGATGCAATCAAAAAATTCTGGTGGAATTTTGGCATTGTACACAACTTCTTTGGGGGCTTTGCTTTCTGCCGTGACATACTCTGCAAACGGTGTTTCTTCTGCCTTTTCGTCCAGTTCTTCCCCTTTGAGGATGGAGTACATCCGCTGGATCGTACTGATGCAGATTTGTGCATCCGAAGAAATGTAAGAGCTTTTCAACCGGTGGACGTTATACAGCTCCGAGAAATTCCGTGGGTCGTCATTGGGCTTGTATGCCAGGAATTCACGTTCTGCCTGCTCTCCAAGGCTGCGTGTATCCACAAGAAAGAGGATGCGGTTCATTCTGCCGTATTTCAATAGCCGATACGCCGCCGTGATTGCCGTAAAGGTCTTGCCTGCGCCCGTTGCCATCTGCACCAGTGCATGCGGCCGGTTATTTGCAAAAGAATCATCCAGTCCGCGAATCGCTTTGATTTGGCATTTGCGGAACCCGGTCTCATCCAGTGGCGGAAGCTGTTTCAGGTTGTTGCGAACGGTATCTGATTCATTCAGCCACCGTTTTAGCGTTTCTGGGCGATGAAACGAGAAGATTTCTCTGGAGCGGCATTTTATATCCGCATAGTCGGTAAAACGCACCAATTTTCCGGTCGCTTCATAGGCAAACCGAACCCGGTATTCCTGATTCACCCATTTGAAGCGACTATTTGCATACCGTCCGGACTGCCCCTCAACATCGGTCAGCACCTCGCCCTTCTCATCTTTTTTCGCTTCTGCAACGCCAACCGGCATTCCATCAACGAACAGTGCGTAATCCACAGGTCCGGTACTGGTCAGAAATTCGCGTACTGCCACCCCAAGCGCAACAGTCAGGTTCAGTGTTTTTATATCCTGAATGACCCAACCGCTTTCCTGCAGCTTTTTGTCAATTTGTTCCCGTGCTTTTGCTTCCGGAGTCATGATGCCGCACCTGCCTTACTTCAAAACAAACGATCACTGACATCTCTATTTTACTAAGATAGCCAGAATATTACAAGTCTCTTATCCCCAGAAATCCAAGGCATTTGAACTTTAGACTATTTTTCTCGAAACCTTGCAATTATTCCAGAATTGTGGTATATACATTATACGAAACAATGCTTTAAATGAACGTTCTGCTGTTCTATGATGTATAAAGTGAGGTGTCCGCCATGACCGCCGTGATCTACGCCCGCTATTCCAGTGACAACCAGCGTGAAGAATCCATCGAGGGTCAGATCCGTGAATGCACGGCGTATGCCGAAAAGAACGGAATCACTATCGTCAAGCACTACATTGACCGTGCTGTCTCTGCCAAGACGGACAACCGCCCGCAGTTCCAGCAGATGATCAAGGACAGCGACAAGAAGCTGTTTGACATTGTTCTGGTCTGGAAACTCGACCGCTTTGCTCGGAACCGCTACGACAGTGCCCGATATAAGACCCAGCTGAAGAAGAACGGTGTCAAGCTCATGTCGGCAACGGAAATCATCTCCGAGGGGCCGGAGGGCATCATTCTGGAATCGGTGCTGGAGGGCTATGCGGAATACTACTCTGCCGACCTGTCAGAGAAAGTGATTCGTGGCATGACAGAAAATGCTCTCAAGGGCAAATTCACCGGTGGTGCAATCCCCTTTGGATACACGATCAACGCAGACCGCCGCTTTGAAATCGACCCGTTGACTGCTCCCTTTGTGGCAGAAACCTTCCAGCGGTACAACGATGGTCAGACCATGCGGGAAATTCGGGATTGGCTGAACGAAAAGGGCATCAAGAACCAGCGTGGCGGGCTGATGACCTTCAACACCATTCAGCATATGATTACTTCCTATTAGGAACACTGTAAATACAAGGCTTTTCGGAGCCTGCAAACCAGAAAAAATAATATTTGATCTATCACATTACGCAAAAAGCCGTCCGACATGAGAAACGGGCGGCTTTTTTGCGTGGATAGACGGAAAGGAGGCACAAAAATAACTACAAAATTTTAGCGCTCTAATTTGTGCAACTTTAACGAAAAGGAGGATCGTAAATCCGCGTAAACGGTGTAATGGTTCCCGGTCTTGCCCGCCCGGAGAAAGACGGAAACGGCTATGAAATTGTAGCGGGCCATCGCCGTACCCACGGCAGTGAATTGGCGGGGCTGGAGGAAATGCCCTTTATTGTCCGTGAAATGACCGACCACGAAGCGGTTCAGGCCATGAAGGACAGCAACAAGCAGCGTGACGGGATGCTCCCCAGCGAATTGGCCGCGCTGCTGGAACTCGAAGTTGAGGACATCAAGCATCAGGGCGGGCGGCTGAAAGGCGTTGCGGAAGGCGATGTCGGAAAACGCTCGGTTGAGATTGTAGGCGAGGCGCATGAAATGAACTATAAAAAGGTCATGCGCTACTTGCGGCTCAACTCCCTTGTGCCGGAGCTTCTGGATAAGGTAGACGATAAAAAGATGGGCTTCATGCCTG
>OGYN01002628.1_pt1 | contig 12969 bp, 7 predicted proteins | sample 1576551 | NCBI WGS metagenome assembly OGYN01 (sample SAMEA3541589, study PRJEB24748) | human gut metagenome | biome: human gut; feature: human-associated habitat; material: faeces | place: China | collected 2012 | reverse complement strand
CCGGGAAATGGGCTATCAGTTACAATTAGGCCCCAACTGTTATGCCGGAGAGGGCCCCCGGCAAAACGCAAGTTGGCATCTGTCGGCATTTCCTGCAATATGCACCACGCAAGGCAGGTAACGAAGGAGGATTATGCCGCCTATGACTATCTTCTGGTTGCGGAGCGGTACAACATTCCCAATTTAATGCGGCAGATCAAGGAGGACCCTGACCATAAGGTTTATCGTCTGCTGGATTTCAGCAGTCGCCCCAGAGATATTGCCGACCCTTGGTATACCGGTGATTTTGATATCACATATCATGACATTATAGAGGGTCTGGAGGGCTTTCTGGCATATCTGCAAAAAGAAGGCAAGCTATAACAAGAAAGACGATAAGATTTTCACATCCTATCGTCTTTTTTTCTTATTCCTTCCCATCAAACCGAATGACGGTTCCATATTTTATATTTCTTTCCCGAAGCTTCCGATCAATTTCCTGCTTCAATTCCTCATTCGGGCGTTTCGCTTCATAAGGCACCATCAGGTCGAACACCAGATTTTTCTGTTCCTTGCCGCCGACGATGCGGAAGCAGTGCATCGTCACCGCAGGGTCAATTTCATGGATAATCTCCTGTGTCACCTGCCGCATTTCATTCCATTCCGCATCTATCAGACTATATGGCCACTTCATATCAACAGCCAAGTCAATGTAGTCTTTTACAATCTTGAAATTTTTGGAACCATGATTATGCGCCCAGTATACCCATGATGCAGAGCCCGGCATAATCCAACTTGTATCAGAAATTTTGTTAGGTTCAGAGACATCTGTCACTAAAGTAGATTCTACAACATCAGACAAAGAACCTATCATAAGAACTCTCCATGGCGATGTGAATGAATCACCCAAGGCTAATTTATCATCTGTCATCCGCACTTGATATTGATTCATATCATTTCCATTATACAATCTGGAACCACTATGTCCACGAAGTATATTGGCCTCAGTTATCAACACAAACAATGAATCGGCTGGTTCCAAAAGTAATGGATAGCCCCACATATTGTCTTTGCCTCTTTCTGCTCTGGTTTTCAATGGATAGAAACCTTCATAACCAACAGAATAATTCTGTATCCATCTTTTCGTTCCTTCTGGAATATAGTAAGCTGTATGTTCAGATGTCAGACTATCCTTATCTTGAACAGATGGTAAGCTATATCGAAATACAATCCCGTCATCGTAAGCCCTGAAAACGATATCTAAGGTTTCTGCCTTCTCATTCTCAAACCGAAATATCCTTTCATTTCCTCTATTCTGACAATGACTTCTTTTACCGGTAAGCATCACATAATCATCTTCAATTAGTTTAGTACCGGACACAGATTTCAACCTGATGTTATCGGTAAATGACATAAGCTGGGTTTCCAAGCCAATTCGGGTATCAGATAGAACCCTTCTGGAAGTTTTACCATCTTTGTACTCTACATTAAAAAAGACTTTGCCAAAACCGTCTTTTTCAGTATCTTCCTTTATTTCAACAGAAAGACATATCTTCCCATTAGGAGAAATCACACCTGTATCTTTTTGAGAACAAGAACAGAATGGAATACAAATGAGCACATAAAGCAGTAATTCATAACTTAAACAATTAAAGGAATGTTTCATACACTAAACAGTTAATATAAATAAATAAACTCATCCACATCGATATACCCCGCATCCGCTATATTATTAAAACAGTAAATCCCAATGCGGCTTCCCCGGTAATATCCCCATTCAAGTTGATATACCTCTCCGAACGGGGTAAACTTCCTGCCATCTGTACTATATGAAAATTGGCTTTTTCCATCCAGCCCCCATACAGATTTAATCCACACCTTGTTTCCCTTTATCGCAGGACCTGTGATTTTCTCTTTATTGGTCTGAAATTCCAGATTCCGGTCTTTGCCGGACTGGCGTACCCCCACCATGGCATAACTCTTAGAGTAATGACACAGTCCGGCTTTCTGTCCGTCAACTATGCCCTCAATGTTCATTTTTACAATAACTTCATTTTTGTTTGTACGAAAACAACGCTGAGTCAAGGTATTTCCCGCTTTCAGCAAATTATCCGTGACTAATGGACGAAAAGCTTTTAACCGCAAATTGCCTGGTCTTTCCGTTAATGACCACATCTCGTCCCGGGGCTGGTAGTTCCATTCCCATTGAGGAGAAAGTACCGACTTGCTAAAATCATCAGATGATTGTGGAGTCCGAACCGGATACTCATTGGAAGGCTTGGCCGCTTGCCATACCATTGTGCCAATGCCATCCTGCCCAACCTCACCAATAATCGGCCAACCATCGACCCAATATACCGGTAACAGACTAGCAATCCGACCTGCCCAGTCACCCGTACCATGGTGGGTAAAGAAATACCACTTCCTGTCAGGACCTTCAACAAGTCCGCCTTGATTAGGCTCATTATATTCACGCTGTACATGACTTAATTGTTTCCTTTCAAGATATGGTCCTGTAATTGAAGAAGAACGTTGCATCATGATATATCTACCGCCATTTTTAACTTCACTGAAAAAATGATAATATGTTCCGTTGATTTTATAAAGTTTACTTGCCTCGCGACCATACCCCTCATTAATTAATATTTTAGAGTTTTCGATCAAGGTCTTCCCATCAGGTGTCATCCGGTACAGGTAAGTTTTGTATTTATCAGCAAAATGGGTACCTACAAAATATAGTTGCCCGTCATCGTCAAAGAAAGGACAACAGTCATCCCATCCCTTTTCTGCTTTTACACAGTGCAACGGTTCCCACGGTCCCGCAGGATCGGTAGCTGTCGACATAAAATAACCTTCATCCGGTGTACCGAAATACACATAGAATTTTCCCTGATAATAACGAATTGCCCCTGCCCAAATACCTCGGCCATAACGATTCATACGCGTCCAGTTCATTTCTTCACTGATCTGTCTCAGATCAGAAACCACATGACCTTTAATCGTCCAGTTCACCAAATCCTTGGAATGTATGATCACCATACCTGGGGAATATTGAAAGGTAGAAGAAATAGCATAATAATCATCCCCCACACGAATACAATCAATGTCACTGTAATCGGAAGGAAGGACAGGATTACAATAGGTGCCATCTCCCTGATCGCCCCAAGTTGTCCATTCTCCCCACTTGTAATCATTCTGTGCAAATACATTTACTGTTGACAAAGTAAAAATCAATACTACAATACATGTGGGGACTTTCATATTCATTTTTATATTCATACACTTTTGGCTTATTAATAAATATTCCATTCCCAGATACCGGGGACTCCTTTTAGGATTTTAATTCTCAGATAACGGAACCTTTTATTCAAGACATCGGTATGTGGTGAACACATCTTCCTATCTTGATGGACAGCGAACTCTTGCCAGACTTTTCCATCCATCGATGCTTCAATAACATAAGCATGTCCGGCAGTAGGGCGTACAAAATAAATTTCACTGCGTCTGACCTTCTTTACAGTACCCAAATCTGCCACAATCCATGGATTAATACTATCTTCGGCAGCAGCCATCCATCGGGAACCATTTGCCCCGTCCACCGCAAAAGAAGGAACAAAATATTCTGTCCGCAGACATGTCGGGTCTTTCATCGGTTCAATCTTCAACGGCACTTCAATACTAGACACATAAACTGTATCTATTTTCATTTTTTTATCTGATTTCACCTTCTTCAATGCCCCCACTCCATCCATTGTTAGTTCGACAGGGCGAATCGTACCGTCTTCATTAAATTTCAGTTGATTCACATATGTCTGACGGTTTGTACTTCGCCTGCCAAACTCTAAATATGCGAAATAATAATTATCCGTACCCTCAGGATGAAAGACACAACCATGTCCCGGTCCGAAGATTCCCCGTTCATAATTGGTAGTAGATATTATATCCTGTTCAGGAGCTTCAAAAGGTCCCATAGGGGAAACCCGGCTCATTACATACGCATATTGATATTTCTCATCCCCTCCGATAGTGTACAAATAATAATATATTCCTTTACGTTTGAAAAAGATAGGTCCCTCAGAGTACTCCTTGCGAGGAGTAGAAATTACCTGTACTACAGAATCCACCGTAATCATATCCTCGTTGAGTTTGGCTACATGCCTTCGTCCCCAAAACACATAAGCCTGTCCATCGTCGTCAACAAAGATTTCAGCATCAATCCCGCCCGGATTCTTACTCTGCAATAAAGTAGAAGGAGTAAAAGGCTTATAGAATTCGTCTTTCCCACGTGCCAGTTTAAACGGTCCTTCAGGCTTATCAGCTACAGCAGGATACATATACCCATTGATAGTGGGATATATATAATATTTACCATTAGCAAAAATTGCTTTACTGGGAGCCCAATACTTCTCCTTTGCAGCCGAAGGGAAGTAAGTTCCATCAAAACTCCAGTGTACAAAGTCTTTTGATTTCCATACTACCGGAGGGCCTGATGTTTTAAGTCCCTGCCCATAGCCATCAGTAGTGGCATAGCAATAAAAGACACCATTAATTTCCTGAATACTCGCATCGGCAATCATATCCGGAATCAATGCATTGCCAAAAGGATTATTGTGCTGAGCTTTCACTTTCCCTAACAACATCATTACCAGCACAAAACTAAAAAAGATCTGTTTTTGCATACTATTATCTATTATCCAAAGTTAATGCCTGATTCATACAAAAATTACAGTTGAATAAGACAATGCAAACGTACTTTTTTTCTGGTAAGTTTAATAGGATAAATACGATTTACGATAAGACAATACCGATATTTAAAGTAACAGCATTTACAAATAAACCATATTGACAGGCTACTTTATACAAAGAATACCTCCTTGAGGGCGGATTTCCAACTGCACCTTACCGTTTTCCTTCACTTTCAGCGACGTTAACTCCGGTTCTCCCTTTTTATCATCCTTATAAAGAGCCACCGTCTTTCCGGCAAACATTTCCAAATCCAGTTTTAGTTTCAGCGGTTCTTTGCCGGCATTTACAGCCGCCAGATACCAGGTATCTCCCTGACGACGGGCCAACACCACATACTTCCCCGGATAGCCATCAACAAACCGTGTCTCATCCCACGTTGTGGGCACCCGCTTCATAAAGTCCATGCAAACAGCCGGAACATCTTTCAGATTGTTAGGAGCCAGTGCAAAGTTCTGAACCGGATTCTGAAAGAGAACGGTAGTCGCCAACTGGAACACGTCCGTAGTCCGGCGTGTCGTACCGCCGTCGTTATTACGGTTCAGGCGCTTATTCAGAAAGCAGCCGCCAAACTCCATCGATCCCACCGTATTGCGGATAAACGGATGCAGGCAAGTATTGAACGCTTCCTCATCACAGAAATGCTGATTGAACACCATATTTTCCGAAGCCAGCACTGCTTCACTGCCCACATAATTCGGATACATACGCTCCCATCCGCGAGGTAATGTGCAACCGTGGAAAATCACCATCAACCCGTGATCGTCCGCATCACTCAGAATATCTTCATACAGCCGCATCGTCTCCTGCTTGTCACCGCCGAAGAAATCAACCTTGATTCCCTTCACACCGAGACTTTGCAGCCATTTCATTTCACGTTTACGGATGATTGCATTGTCCATCCGGTTCACCGGTCCCTGTTCGATGTCATTCCAATAACCGGAAGAACTGTACCACAAGAACAACTCAACACCTTTATTGCGTGCATACTCAACCAGCGACTTCATACGCTGATGCCCGATCCTAGTATCCCACCAGTTATCGATCAGCGCATACTCATATCCCATAGCCGAGGCAAAATCAATGTAACGTACCTGATCATCATAGTTGATACTGTCGTCCTGCCAGAGAATCCAGCTCCACGTGCCACGCCCGAAACGATAATCATGTTTTGTTTCATAAAGCGGGCTTACCACATCCCACGGAACGGTTGTTTCCACAATCGGCTTCAGATGATCTCCCACCGTGATGGTACGCCACGGAGTAGCACCGGGCAGCGCAAAAGCAGGAGCGACCGTTCCGTTTCCATTATTTTCTTCCGCCATCGGAAAGGCGACCGTATATAAATTCCCTTCACTCACATCACTCAAACGTGAACCGCAATAACGACTGTCCACACCCGTCTCGCTGACCAGTACCCAACCGTCATCTCCTATACGAAACAAACAAGGGAACGTATACCCATGTCCGTACTGCGAACGGTCGCTCATCGGCGCATCCGCTTTATATTCTTCTTCATAACTGGGTTTCGTACGTTTCCAGCCAATCATCGCATCGCTCTGCGGACACAAGAAAGTAGTAGCCTGCTCCGGAAAGCGGAAACCTGTTTGTTCTTCCTTCACCGTCACACTCGCTTTTCCTCCCTGATGCGGCAAAGTATAGCGGAAAGCCACATCATTATCACTCACCCGAAAAACAACTCCCAGCTTTTGTCCCTGCTCATTCTCTAAATGACAAGTCAGTTCATTGGCACGGTAATGTACGTTGGAAACTTTGATACGTGTCTGTTGATAAACAGTATCGATCTTGTCGACGGAATGTCCGGTCAGTTTAAGATTCTTCGTAAAATCACCGATATTGGTATTCATGCCTAAAGGAGACTTTTCCAACATCGTCTTTCCGTTGTAACTCACAGAATAACAAGGCTTCGTCTCGTTTTGCACAAATACCGCCAACTGCAACTTTTCGTCCGGTCCTTTTACAACCACATCCTGTGCTGCAAGAGTGCTTATACCAAGAATCGCTGTCAAAGTGCTTACAAGTTTCTTCATAATATTATTTTTCTTTTATGATTAAATGTCCTCATTGTAACAAAAGCAAAAATAGGGAATATAATTATATTCGCATACAAACTTTCATCGTTTGCATGATTTCCCCCCTTTTTTGATTGATATGCAGACATTCCCTCCCGAAACCCTTTACAAAAAGAACAGTTTATCCAAGTATAACCCCGACTTTTTTTATCTTTGCATCATCGAACATCATAATCCTTATCCCAATGACGGCAAATAACCAGAAAAACACCCGAATACTACTATTCCTCCTCCTGTGTCTCAGGATGACACTGACGGTGGACGCCAACGACTTCCTGTTTACATCGATCAACACGGCACAAGGATTGAGCGACAACCAGATACGCTACATACTCCAACTCCCCGACGGAAGAATGGTATTCACCACCAACGGGAATGTCAATCTGTATGACGGCGTACATTTCAGCTACCTTCACCGCACGGCAGAAGACATTTCCCCGCTGAAACAGTATGAAGGATGTTACCGCATCTATCAATGCGGAGATTCACTCCTATGGATTAAAGATTATCATAAACTGATGTGCATCGATCTCCATCAAGAAAAATACATACCTCACCTTGACTCCTATTTCCGGGGGAAAGAGATACACGAACCGGTAGAAGACCTTTTCGTCGACAATTCGGGACGTATCTGGCTACTTACTTCTCAGGAGTTGCGGGAACTGGAAACGGGCATCCGCCTCGCCCTGCCGGAAAATGAGCATCGAAAGCTACAGGACATACATTCGGATGAACTTGCGGTTTACCTATTCTATCATACCGGCGAAGTCGTTTGCTACGACCCGAAAGCCGGAAAGCAGTTGTATGACAGAGCTGCTTATCCCGCCTCGGAACAGGAGGACTTCAACCGTACTTCTCTCGTTGTCAAAAACCCAAAAGGATTCTACCAGTTACGCAACGGCCGCAAAGGAGGATTCTTCTACTTTAATCCCCAAAACCGGACATGGGAGAAGCTGTTCGAACAGAACTACACGCTCAACACCCTGATCATCACTCCACAGGGCGATAAAGCTTATATCAGTTGTGTTCACGGTTTCTGGATCATCGACCTCCAAAGCAGGGAACAGCAATACATCCCCGTACTGGAAACAAAGAAGGGAAAGCTCGTTTCGACCGAAGTCAGCACCATCTTTCAGGATGCCCAGGGCGGATTATGGGTAGGCACACTCAATCGGGGATTACTCTATCATCATCCTGCCACACACAAACTGATTCACGTCAGCCGCACTGCTTTCCCCGCATCACCGGAAGAGGACATTGCCGTCAAAGCTTTTGCAGAAGATGATAATGGCAATATCTATCTGAAAAGCCATTCCACAATCTATCAGCTAGCTGTCAATCAGGACGGTTCACGGACTCTGCTGCCTGTACCAGCCTTATCGGTCTCTGCAGAATTGGCAAAGGAATTAGATCAAAGAGGTGGAAACAAATATTACAGAGGGCAATCATACACCGCTCTATGCACTGACACACGGGGCTGGACATGGGCAGGGACAGCCGACGGACTGGAACTCTTCACCGATCAAGAGCAAACACCGGATAGCAAACCGACCACACAAACAGCAGATAATCACCCCGCCTCATCCAATACCCAAGCCCACCGCATTTTCTATCGTGAAGACGGACTGAGCAATAACTTCGTACAATCAATCATCGAAGACAGAAACAACTATATCTGGGTAACTACCAGCAATGGCATTTCACGCATCCATATCAATCCGGAGAATCAGGAAATCGGCTTTACCAACTTCAATCAACTGGACGGGGCTTTAGAAGAGGAATATATACAGGGAGCTATCTTTGAATCTTCGGATGGTACACTCTATTTCGGAGGCATCGACGGCTTTACCATTTTCCGTCCCGACCATGAATCCGCCACTCCGGGCCTGCCTTACAAACCGGTTTTCACCAACTTACATCTCTACGGTGAAAAAGTAAACACGGGAGAAAAGTACGGAAACCGCATCATCCTGCCACAAGCCGCCCCTTACACAAAGGAGCTAGAACTGGACTATAACCAGAACTTTCTGACCTTCGAATGTTCGGCACTGAACTACGTGAACAGCGAACGCACCTACTACCGCTACCAACTGGAAGGCATCGACAAACAATGGATGAACGCTTTCGCCAGCGGACAAGGGAATGCAACAGTCGGCAACGGCATCCTACAGGCCTCCTATACCAATTTACCGCCGGGAGAATATACATTCAAAGTCGCTGCATCCGACAACCAGTTACAATGGAACGATAACATCACAAAGATACACGTCATCATCCACGCTCCCTGGTGGAAAACGACTACCGCCTACGTTCTGTATACGATCATCGTGTTACTGATTGTCTTAGCAAGCATCCGCCTCTATATCTATCAGACCAAGAAAAAGATGAAACAGCAACATAAAGAAGAAATCCTGCTGCTCCGCATCCGCAACCTGATAGAGCAATGCAACAGCTATGAAGCCGAACAGAAAGCCCGTTCGGAGAAGAAAAGCCACCCTTCCGTCTGCGACAGGAACGAAACGGCAGATGATAATGAAAAGCCAAACGGCATAGAACCGGACAGTGCAGAATCCGCCTTTTTAGTGCAAGCGATAGAACTGGTAGAAAAGAACCTTGACGTCAACGGCTACTCCGTAGAGCAACTAAGCCGTGACCTCTGCATGGAACGCACCGGACTCTACCGCAAACTGGTGACTTTGCTCGACCAGTCCCCCAGCCTCTTTATCCGCAACATCCGCCTCCAACGAGCAGCGCAACTACTTGCCGAAGGCAAACTGAGCGTAACCGAAATAGCGGAGCGTACCGGCTTCAGCAGTTCCAGCTACCTAAGCAAATGTTTTCAAGAAATGTATGGATGCCGTCCCTCGGAATATACGGAGAAAGCGAAGAAATCAACCTGATTGTTGTTTGTTTCAACATAGCTATTGTCCGCAAAACGTCCTTCCATCCTACCTTTGCCGTATCATAAAGCACTTAAAGAAACCATGAAAATGAATCTAAGAAAAACAGGCATCCTGTTGGCATGGGCCATGATCATTGCCGCAAACGGTACGGCACAAAACGTACAACGTACTTCCCAAGGCATCAAGTATGCAGCACAAGGGATGAACGTCAGTGTAGAATTTTATTCGCCTTCCATCGTCCGGGTATATAAAACGCCCGGCGAGACAGCTTCCGACAAAGAAAGCCTCGTTGTCATCAAAGCACCGGAACAAACCCCGGTTTCCTTCGGTGAAAACGGGAAAAATGTAACATTGAGCAGTCAGATGATACAAGTGGAAGTGAACCCCGAAACAGGCGGCATCCACTTCTTCGACAAACTAGGGCAACGGCTGCTGACCGACAAAGACTACGGTACACAGTTTACCCCTTTCAATGACGCAGGCGTCCCCTCCTACAATGTCCGTCAGGCTTTCCTGCTGGATAAGGACGAAGTAATCTACGAGGGTGATCAGCCATCTAGCATAAATTACTTAGGGTTTCTATTTGATGGCAAAAGCATTAGAATAAGGCCACATGCGATAACAAAATATTATTACAGGATGCGTCGAAAAGCTCATACCATTGGACGCAGTAATTGGACATCATCTAAAGGCAGGCGTATATCGGCAAAAGAACTATATAGTATTTATTCTCGTAATGATGAAAAACAAACGTTTATTGACTATGCAAGAAAGGCAAAAGGAATATTAAAACTTAATGATCAAGAAGCAAATGCCTTAATAAAGCATCATAAACGAAAAATCGCTATGGCTATAAAAGAAGGCCAGAAAAAATAAGAAGAACGCTCATGATTCTCAATCGTGGAATCATGAGCGTTCTTTTAGCAGCACCTGTTTGTCAGCCGTTAAGTTCAATTAGCTCTTGATACTTCCTTATCGGTGTTCAACTAATGATGTCTACCATCTTTTTTCTTACTGTTATTCTTCCGCGAGCGTCGTTGGCTCTGTGCCGCCCGTGTCTGTGGTATTATCGGGCTCCTCTTCCACCGGATCCGGTGCCGCGTCTCCTGAAGAAATCGAGAGGGCATTGACAATGGCATTGCCAGAATCCTCCGGGGAAATCTGGATGCTGACAGCGTCTCCCACATTTAGGATCACCACATTACGGTCCTTGGAAGCTGCCATGGCATAGAAGGTATCCGCGCCATCCAACCGGACATAATACCAGGAGTCACCGTCCAGCACTGCGGTTCGAATCTCCGCAATGGTTCCCTCTACGTTGGTTTTCTCCAGAATGTCTTGGGCACTGTCGCTGGAAACAGGGATGTCTCGCTGCTGCAGCTGCGCAATATAATCGCTCTCACAGGCGGCCACCGTGGTTCCCTGGGCAACAATCTGGTACTGGGACACGTTTACCATAGCATACATTTTCACCAACTGGGAACTGTCTTTTAGGGACATAAAGTAGGTGGGTTGCCCGCCGATGTTCAACAGCAATGGGAAGGTAGCTGTGTAACCCAAGTCCTGTACAATGCCCTCCGCGGATCGCTGGGCCGAGCTCTCAATGGCACCAGGTGCCGGGTAATATGTGGTCTCTTTTGTCCGTTGGTTTGACAAAAGGAAGCCGATATTCGACTGGTCACTGCTGGCGGAGGTAATGCCTGTGTACATATACACATCGTCATCCATTGCCAGGTAATTAAAGTTTTCTGTGGTCACAGTGACATCCTTCTGGCCAATAAGAGAGTTAATAAACCCGTTGACATAGGTGCCATAGTAATCGTACTGCTGGACAATCAGGCTGGCCGTGTAAACCCGGTCTACCCAGGTGGGAATGTCCTTGACGTCATAATAGGCATGCTCTCCTGTACTGGCGTTCAGCAAAACCGCACCGATGATGTCAGCGCCGCCGAACAGACCAATGGTCCGCGTCTCCCGGGGACAAACCCACCAGGGCTGTCCTTCCTCGTCAATCTCCAGGTGTGCGGAACTGAACATATAGGTGGGATAATGGAACCGGAGGAAACGGTTCAGGTCCCGGTTGAAGTATTCCGAGGGAGAGTAGCGCATGCCCTCCAGACCCAGGTCGGAAAGACGGACCACATCGGCCTCCTGGGTCACCATGTCTACGGTAATATAGGCCGGCAGCCCCTCCTTGGTATTGAGGAACCACTTGAAGAAATCGCCGTACTCCAAGGCAGCTACCCGTACGGGACGTCCCTGATAGTTGATCTGGGTATAATCCGCAGACACGTCAAATTGGCTGACCATGTCGGACAGTTCCCCCAGCTTCCGGTCGCCCAGTACACTGGCGGACGCCTCATCCAGCATGGGGATCTCGTCAAAAGAGACCGGGTCAATCTCTGTGGCAAAATCGCCTGTCCCCACATCCAACAGTTCATGGTAGGAGCCGGCGCGGAAAATCGGCGCCGAGATCAGCTGGCCCACCACAAAAATAGCGGCCATGACAACCACAATGAGGACTACAATTTTGCACTGGTTTTTGGCAAAGGAAAGATAATCCTTCAAATGAATCTCTTGATGTCCGGTATCCACACCCAAAACAATCATAAAGACTAAGATGTAGACCAACAGAAGGATAAAAACAAAGCTGTAAAAACCTGTATTGTGCAGGTTAATGGCGGGCAGGGAAACATAAAACCACACCGCGCCAATGGCAAGGGTGATCAGCAAACTGATCAACATGCGGGGCAGTGTCCTTTTCGCCTGACTGTCTGACATAAGGTACTCCTTTCAGTTTCTAAAATCATGGTTATTTGGGGGAATATGGATAGTATATCCTATCTGACCAGAAAAAGCAACGAGAAAGGTTTGACAACCCGATAAAACCATGGCAAAATAATGCTATCTGTATGAAAAAGGGCATTTTCTTACAAAATTTTAACGGAACCATTGGACCAGGAAGGAGAAAAAACCATGGTACAGCTGGACTGGATAGGAAGTCTCAGAGACCTAAATGTGCTGTCGGTCTGCGTCCGTCTCCTTTTGGCCATGGCGTTCGGAGGAACCATCGGCTTTGAACGGGGAATCCGGCAGCGAGCCGCTGGTCTGCGCACCCACATGCTGTTGTGCGTCGGGGCCGCCTCTACCATGCTGGTCAGTCAGTATATCTATGCCAGCTACGGCGTGGGAGACCCTGCCCGGCTCAGTGCACAGGTGATCAGCGGAATCGGTTTCTTAGGGGCCGGCAC
>OGYN01002623.1_pt1 | contig 12987 bp, 9 predicted proteins | sample 1576551 | NCBI WGS metagenome assembly OGYN01 (sample SAMEA3541589, study PRJEB24748) | human gut metagenome | biome: human gut; feature: human-associated habitat; material: faeces | place: China | collected 2012 | reverse complement strand
AAAAGATACGATGCTGACACTGATCCTGTCGGTTCTGTTATTTGGCGGTACGTTGTGCACTGGCTGCGCTGGGCACGGGCAATGCCATTCAGGCGGGCAATATTGTAGGTTCCATTCACACAGCAGTTCTGGCGTTTAATCCTGATTTCAGTGGAGAAGCCACCCTGAACCTGGTGTTGGGCATTGTGCTGGCGATCTTGGCGGCAGTGGTCCTCTTTGGTGGAGTAAAGCGTCTGGGTGCGGTGACGGAGAAGCTGGTGCCTTGTATGGCGGTGGTCTATATTTTGGCGTGCCTGGCGATCATTCTTTACAATGCCTCCAGCCTGCCCACAGTATTTCACGACATTTTTGTGGGGGCTTTTACACCCAATGGTGTGACAGGCGGTGCTGTGGGCTCCATGTTCCTGGTCATCAGCTGGGGGATGAAACGGGGGATTTTCTCCAATGAGGCCGGTTTGGGTACTGCGCCCATGGCCCATGCCACCACGTCTGAGCGGGAACCTGTCAAGCAGGCGCTCTATGGCATTTTTGAAGTCTTTATGGATACGATCATCATCTGCAGCCTTACCGGTTTGACGCTGCTCTGCTCGGGGATTGATTTGAATTATGGTGTGACAGGCGAAATTTCTCTGGTGTCTGAGGCGCTGGGTACCCTGTTCACCCAGAAAGGCGGCGCATTGGTGATTGCAGTGGCACTGGCGCTCTTTGCCTTTTCTACGATCCTGGGGTGGGCGCTTTATGGCTCTCGTTGCTGTGAGTTTATCTTTGGGTCTAAGGCAATCAGACCCTATCAGGTCATCTATGTCTTAATGATTGTGGTAGGTGCCACAGTTGATTTGGAGCTGGTTTGGAATATTGCCGACACGCTGAACGGACTGATGGCTTTGCCCAACCTGGTTGCACTGGCTCTTTTGTCTGGTGTGGTGGTCAAATGTACCAGAGAGTATTTTGCCAAGGGGAAATCCCTGGAAGAACCGAAATAAATTGGAAACAAGAATCCCGTGGAGCAGGAAGGTGCTCCATGGGATTCTTTGGTTATTGGAAAAGAAAGATTGTACAGAGGAGAAAAGGGGAAAAAGCGCAAACCTTTACAATCTATCGCTTGCGAAACCAGCGTGGTTATAGTATAATCGAACGTGTAAAATCAAGAACTTTTTGTGACTGACGGAAGTGGGAGAACCACAGGGAGCAAAAAGCATAGTTGCGGCCGACCGTCTGGGCAGTTCAATTTTCACACGAAGGGAATTGGACTGCCCTTTTTTCGTAGGATAAAAACAAAGAGGGCCTGATCAATCATGGAGAAGAGAGGATGGTTTGTATGAAAAAAGTAGGCGTTATCATGGGCAGCGACAGTGATTTGCCTGTTGTGGAGAAAGCCATTGACAAGCTCAAGGAATACGGGGTTCCCTATGAGGTCCACGTGTACTCTGCCCACCGGACCCAATTTCGCGGATATTGTAAAGAATACACTGCAAGTAGATGGCATCAATATCGCTTGTGTTTCGGGCGGGTTCCCTTCTTCTCAGACTTTCATCGAAGTGAAAGTAGCGGAAACGGCACTGGCTATCGCTGACGGTGCGGACGAAATAGATATTGTTATCTCTATCGGTAAATTCCTGAGCGGTGACTACGAAACAATGTGCGAAGAAATTCAGGAATTAAAAGAAGTCTGCAAGGAACGCCACCTCAAGGTAATCCTCGAAACAGGTGCTTTGAAAACCGCCTCCAACATCAAGAAAGCCTCTATCCTATCCATGTATTCGGGTGCAGATTTCATCAAGACATCGACCGGAAAGCAACAGCCTGCCGCTACCCCGGAAGCCGCTTATGTGATGTGCGAAGCTATCAAGGAGTACTATCAAAAAACAAACAACAAGATCGGCTTCAAACCGGCAGGAGGCATCAACACCGTCCATGATGCAATCATTTATTACACTATTGTGAAAGAAATATTAGGCGAAGAATGGCTGAACAACCGATTGTTCCGTCTGGGTACCAGTCGTTTGGCCAATTTGCTTCTCTCCGATATCAAGGGCGAAGAGATCAAATTCTTTTAAGGAATTACATTAGCAATCAAGTATGCCGTACCGCGCTTCACCTTCCGTTCCTATGGAAGGAAGCGCGGTATTTTTTATATAATAAAAACTAAAGATACTTATGGACAAAACCATTATTTTCATTATCTTTGTCATAGATGTAGCTATGCTAACATAGTTAATCATCTGTATTAGAGAACGTTTCTTTTATTACCTGATTCCTGGAATTCGGCAAAATTCAAAGTTATGAGTGGTAATAAGCAAACGGGTCTCACGCACCTTCATGTATATACTTTTGTTATATATCGAACGGAGCGTGAGACTGTTGCTTTTATGTCATCATAACGGCTTGCCGAAGCCCCAGGGAAAGACATATAGCAGCAGTTCTCACGCTTTTTTTAGTTAACCATAAGCGAAAAAGTATAAAATGAAGTCACACACAAAGAACTTACGTTTTAACCATAACCCCTTAAATCTGATACTCGGCACCAGAAAGAAACAAGGTCTGCGCATCGGTTATATGGAGGCTGCACTGGATGGCTTCTATCTTAACTGTATGGAAACCGGAGTACACCCGGAAAAACTAAGTAAACTATTATCAGATAAGTTCCATTGCACAGATGCAATTTCTTCCTGCCAGCTATTCCTATTCCTCATCAACGAAGGCGACAGAGCCTCCTATTCTATTATGGTCCCCTATTTACTCTCTACCGAAAACCTAAACCAGTTTGAAAACACCATCCGCGAACGCTTCTACGGAGTAGACCGATTCATTCAACAGGGCAGAAATCTATACAAATTCAAAGAGTATATAGAAGAAAGAGGAGAGCCGATTGTATGGATTAATGACTTAGAGAGAGGAGTGATCGGATGGGATATGGCACAAGTTGTCGGGCTGGCCCGGGCTGCCAAAGACTGCGGCTACATCACCAAAGAACAAGCATGGGAATACATCGAACAGGCGAGCACGTTATGCTCCGAAATCCTCCGCACACCGGAAGAAATAGACAAAAGTTTCCTCATCGGAGGAGCGATGAAATCGAATAAAATTGAAGATTGGGAGGAATTAATCCTGTGTTACTCTCTGCTCAGGAACAGTGGGGAGTAGTTATTTCTCACGGGCGACCACGTAATCCAGATAAGTCCGCAGGGCAAGGCAAATATTTGAATCCGGCAAGGCAGCCAGCAAATCAAAGGCCTTCTTTTTATATTGTTCTATTGTACGACAGGCATATTCAATACCTCCATTATCTTTGGTAAACTCAATCAGACGTACGATTTCATCAGGAGTTGCCGTACCTTCCTTCACCTTGAACGCTATCTGTTCCGCCCACGCATCTTTCGTTGTATTCAATGCATACAGGGCAGGCAGCGTCAGCTTACCTTCCAGCATATCATTACCAGTCGGTTTGCCGATCTTCTTGCTATCAAAGTAATCGAAAATATCATCCTTAATCTGAAAACAGATACCAATATATTCGCCCAACAGACGGGCAAAAGCGACTTCCTCCTCACCCACCTGCACTGACAAGGCAGCCGCCTCGGCACAAGCGGCAAAAAGAGCCGCTGTTTTCTTACGTATTACGTCAAAATAAACTTCCTCCGAAAAGCTATGATTACTTACATTCGAAAGTTGAAGCAACTCTCCTTCAGCTAGTTTCTGCCCCAGCGAAGATACCAGACGGATAATCTCATAATTATTAGTCTGCTCCGCGTGCACAAGGCTTGTAGCCAGCAGATAATCACCCGCCAGTACAGATACCTTATTATTAAATACAGCATTTACCGAAAGCTGACCGCGACGCTCGGTACTTTCATCGACTACATCGTCGTGCACCAAACTGGCTGTATGAAGCAATTCCAAAGAAACTGCCGCATGAAGGGTGGCAGGAGTCACAGCCCCATAAAGGCGTGCTACCAATAAGACAAGAATAGGACGCATCATCTTGCCATTCCTCTTGCGTATATGAGTTATTACGCTGTCGAGCAATGCATTCGAATCGGAAAGAGGGGTGTCAAAAAGAGCTTTAAAATCCTCCAGTTCCGCTTCTATCGGGGTTTTGATAAGAGAGATACTATCCATTCACAACACTATTTGAGCACAAAAGTAATAATAAAACGCTTAATACGGTATTTTTTTGTACTTTTACCATGAAAAATTAATAAAATCTATGGAGTCAGACAATAAATTATTTCTTTTAGACGCTTATGCACTGATATATCGGGCTTATTACGCCTTTATCAAGAATCCCAGAATCAACTCCAAAGGGTTCAATACTTCAGCTATCCTCGGATTTGTCAATACCCTCGAAGAGGTGCTGAAAAAGGAGAATCCGTCACATATAGGAGTAGCCTTCGACCCCTCCGGCCCTACCTTCCGCCACGAAGCTTTCGAGCAATACAAAGCCCAGCGTGAAGAAACTCCGGAAGCTATCCGCCTCTCCGTACCTATTATAAAGGATATCATCCACGCCTACCGCATCCCGATTCTGGAAGTGGCAGGATACGAAGCCGACGACGTGATCGGAACTCTCGCCACTGAAGCCGGACGTCAGGGCATCACCACCTATATGATGACTCCCGACAAAGACTACGGCCAGCTGGTGACGGACAACGTATTCATGTATCGCCCCAAACATACGGGAGGTTTTGAAGTGATGGGCATCGAAGAAGTGAAAGCGAAGTTCGATATCCAGTCGCCCGCACAAGTAATCGATATGCTCGGACTGATGGGCGATGCTTCCGACAATATCCCTGGTTGTCCCGGTGTCGGTGAAAAGACTGCCCAGAAACTAATCGCCGAATTCGGAAATATCGAAAATCTGCTGGAACATACCGACCAACTGAAAGGAGCCTTGAAAACGAAAGTGGAAACCAATAAGGAATTGATTACTTTCTCCAAATTCCTTGCCACTATCAAAATCGATGTTCCTATCCAACTCGAAATGGACAAGCTCGTCCGCGAACAGGCAGACGAAGATTCACTCCGACAAATTTTTGAAGAACTGGAATTCCGGACACTGATCGACCGGGTACTGAAAAAAGAAAATTCTGCCGGCGGAGTAACAATGGCAACCGGAAGCAAAACGGCAACGGCCAAAAGTGCTCCCTCTCCTCTTCCACTTTTTCCCGAAGAAGGAGGAGCCATACAAGGCGATTTATTTGCGAATTTTACGGGCAATGACGCAGGCGAAGCCAAAAAATCGAATCTAGAGACATTAGAAACGCTTAATTGCGACTACCAACTCATTGATACAGAGAAGAAAAGAACTGAAATCATTCAAAAGTTACTTACATCGAAAATTCTCTCGTTAGACACGGAGACTACAGGAACGGAACCAATGGACGCCGAACTAGTCGGAATGAGTTTCTCTATCACCGAAAATCAGGCTTTTTATGTGCCGGTCCCCGACAATCGTGAGGAAGCATTAAAAATCGTCAACGAGTTCCGTCCGGTCTTCGAAAATGAGAACTCATTGAAAGTCGGACAAAATATCAAGTACGACATGATCGTTCTTGAAAATTACGGAGTGCAAGTGAAAGGTGCGCTCTTTGATACGATGATCGCCCATTACGTTCTTCAACCGGAACTTCGTCATGGAATGGACTATCTGGCAGAAATCTATCTTCACTATCAGACCATCCACATCGACGAACTGATAGGTCCGAAAGGGAAGAACCAGAAAAACATGCGCGATCTCGACCCGAAGGATATCTACCGCTATGCCTGCGAAGATGCAGACGTAACACTGAAGCTCAAAAACGTCCTGGAGAAAGAACTGAAAGAGAACGATGCCGAACGTTTGTTTTATGATATCGAAATGCCGCTTGTACCCGTATTGGTCAATATAGAACGGAATGGGGTATTGCTGGATACGGAAGCGCTCAAACAATCGTCTGTTCATTTCACCGCTCAGATGCAACGCATCGAGCAGGAAATTTATGAACTGGCAGGCGAAACCTTCAATATCGCTTCGCCCAAACAAGTAGGCGAGGTACTGTTTGACAAACTAAGAATCATCGAAAAAGCGAAGAAGACCAAAACCGGTCAGTACGTCACTTCGGAAGAAGTGCTCGAAAGCCTTCGGCATAAACATCCCGTAGTAGAAAAGATTCTGGAACACCGCGGACTGAAGAAACTGCTGGGAACTTATATCGATGCACTTCCCCAACTGATCAACCCGCGCACGGGACGGGTACACACGTCTTTCAACCAGACCGTCACCTCTACCGGACGCCTCAGCTCCAGTAACCCGAATCTGCAGAATATTCCTATCCGCGACGAGAACGGTAAGGAAATCCGCAAGGCATTTATCCCTGACGAAGGCTGCCTGTTCTTCTCTGCCGACTATTCGCAGATAGAACTTCGTATCATGGCACATCTCAGCGAAGACAAGAATATGATCGACGCCTTCCTCAGCAATCATGATATCCACGCAGCTACAGCTGCCAAAATATATAAGATCGACCTGAAAGACGTAGACTCCGATATGCGACGCAAAGCGAAAACCGCCAACTTCGGTATCATCTACGGCATCTCCGTATTTGGCCTTGCAGAGCGAATGAACGTAGACCGAAAGGAAGCCAAAGAACTGATCGACGGCTATTTCGAAACTTATCCAAGCGTGAAAGCCTATATGGAGAAGAGTATCCAGATAGCTCAGGAGAAAGGGTATGTAGAAACGATTTTCCACCGGAAACGCTTCTTGCCGGACATTAACTCACGAAACGCCGTTGTACGCGGCTATGCCGAGCGAAACGCCATCAACGCACCGATTCAGGGAAGCGCCGCAGATATCATAAAGGTAGCAATGGCACGCATTTATCAGCGATTCCAGACAGAAGGCATACAAGCTAAAATGATATTGCAAGTACACGATGAATTGAACTTCAGCGTGCCCGTCAACGAAAAAGAACGTGTAGAAGAGATCGTTATTGAGGAAATGGAACACGCTTACCGTATGCACGTTCCCTTGAAAGCAGATTGCGGCTGGGGCAAGAACTGGCTCGAAGCACACTAAAACAAGGTTTATCCTGCCATAACAAAACAGGATAAATCAGCTAAATAATGGAGAGGATGAGTTATAACATTATTTAACCCACTATCCAGAAAGCTAGGAAAAAGATCACTTCCCCAACGAAGTGTTTCATTCTATATCCGGCAGGTTGACTGCCGGATATTTTTTTGTCACCAATCTTGGCAAAAAGCAAGGTATCACCTTAGCCATCATCTGACATTTTGATATTATTTTAGCTTTATATTTGTATAAATACCGAATAAATATATAACTTTGCAGCGTAATACAAGAGTATTACTAGACAAATGAAAGAATAATACTAAAATCAAATAGCCATGAAAACAAAAGTATCTTTAAAAATGTTTGTTCTATCCGTAGTTCTTCTCATGACCTCTTTTGTTGCTTCTGCACGCAGTTATGATGGTCAGTTGGTTTATAATCCAGTAGAAGAAAATGGAGTAATGGTAGGTCAGACCGTTTACAAAATGAACGGAAGTACACTTGCCAACTATATGAAGTATAACTACAAGTACGATGACAACAAGCGCATGATTGAAAGCGAGACCCTGAAATGGAACAGTACCAAAGAGGAATGGGAAAAAGATCTCCGCATCAATTATACATACGAAGGAAAAACTGTAACAACCAATTACTATAAATGGAACAATAAGAAACGCGCTTACGTGTTAGTTCCAGAAATGACAGTGACCATGGACAATACTAATTTGTAACAGCATTTTTTTAACAACATACTCTCTCATTCTAATATTCTAACAAATAGAAAACGCCGTTCCTGATGAAGAAACGGCGTTTTCGCATCTATCTTAAGAAGTAATTGTCACAACACAAAAAACCGGTCCTGCAACCCTTTCAGAAAACTTCGGGAAATCACCAAATCACTCTTATCATGAAAAGGCGGATAGAGCTGACAACACTTCCCATCAATCATCGCCAGATAATTAACATTAACAATAGCCGACTGACTGATCTGAATAAAAGCTTGTGAATAACCAATGATATCTTCGGCTTTTGTATTTCGCTTCAGATTCAATCGGGTCTGATTGAACAGGACTACCTGCCACTGCCGCTTGTCTTTCAGATATTCGAAATAGCCGATTTCTTCCAGTCGCAAAAGCTTGAATCCCGTCACCGTGCTGATCATAAACATTCCCTGTTGCGGCATCAAAGCACTGACAGAAGAAGAAAAAGAGGAAGAAGGAGTTGCCGGTATCGAAGCTACAGCCTTCCGGTAGCGCTCTATAACAACTTTCAGATCTTCCGTCTCAAAAGGTTTCAGTAAGAAATCGAAGGCGGACTCACGCAGAGCCTGAAGCAAATATTTATCATACGAAGTATAAAAGACAACTTTCATATCCCACAGCACCTCATCGCGCATCTCACTCAACAAGTTAAGCCCCAGCACATCCGGAAGTTCCACATCCAGAAACAACAGATCCGGACGGAGTTCCATTATCATCTTCTTGCCTTTTGCGCCATTATTTGCAGTTCCTTTTATTTCAAGTTCCTGATAAGCGCCCAGTTCTCTGCGCAAAGCATCGATTGCCGTACGCTCATCATCTACAATAACGACTTTATATTTATCTTCTGCATTCATCATAAATCATAAGAAAAATGAAACGGTATAAACACCGACACTTGCGTACCGGTCTGCCCATCGTTTCGGTTATCTATATTGAAACGTATCTTCTCATTTTTATTCTTTGTATTGAGTAGCTGTATCGTTTGATAGAGCACTTTCAGCCCCGTTCCCGTTCCTCTGGTCGAAGAAGCCACTTGCGGAAGATACCCCCGCCCGTTATCACAAATCACGATACGGACTCCTTTTCCTTCACGGGAAATACGGATAGTCAATTCCTTCTCATCATCTTTTCCGGCCAGCCCGTGCTTAATCGCATTCTCTACCGGAATCTGTACAATCATGGAAGGAATCATTATACTTTTTGCATCCAACCCCTCCTCCACTACGACCGACGCCGTGAAGTCTTTGCCGACACGCCCGCTTTCCAAGCCAATATATGACTGTACAAAATCCAGCTCGTCCTGCAAAGAAACACTTAGTTTTTCTGTCAGTTCAAGACTCCGGCGGAGATATTTGACCAGTTCCATCAGATTATTCTTCACCTCTTCCGATCCATTGAACTGATTAATTTCACGCCCCAGCACATTGAAAGTGAAATGGGGAGAAATCCGGCCCCGCAAATTCTCCATACGGACGCGATTTATCTGTTGGAAGAAACGTTCACGAAGAAACTCCCGTTTTTTCCGCATATACCAGATGATTACCACCGTCCCGGCTGCCAGCAACAGGCAGACAAGCACCCAAATATACATGCTCAGTTTCAATACACGCACTTCACCCGCTTGTCGTTGAATCTGCATTTCCTTGCGCAATACGATCGTGTCCTGACGGTAACGCATATCCAGTTCGGCTACACGGGTACGAATCCGTTCGCTACGGATGGAGTCATTCAGTTGATAATCACGTTTCAGATACTCATACGCATTGCGGTAGTCACCTGCCTTTTCATAATAATGTTGCAGATACTGGTTGCGTATAGTAAGCATATTGGCATCCACGTGTCCGGTAGAAGCAGTCCGTGCTATCATTTCTCTGGCACGCGCGATATTTCCTTTTTTCAGAGAAAGCTCAATCATCAGGGTTTCAATGTAGTGCATGGCGGAGTTGTTCTTTATCTCCGAAAAGTAACGGTAACCTTCATTCAGATTGTTTTCGGCAGAATCCAGCCGGTTCGTCAGCAGATAAAGATCGCCCAGATTAACTTTCGAAAGATTGCTTTCGAATACCATTTGCGGGTAATCCGCTATCAGCTCCGCTGCTTGCCGCATATAGACCAGGGCTTCCTGATAATCTTTCTTATAATAGTAATGATTTCCCCGATTATTAAGATACACCCACTTTTCGCTGACTGTCATTTCATCAAAAAACTGTCCTGCCAGTTCGTAATAATGATTGGACAAATCAAAATCACGCAGATCCATGTAAGTCTGTCCCAGTCCGCAATAGACCGGAAATTTGGAATGTTCCGACAGATGCAGGGAGTCACAGATAAACAATGCTCTCCGGTAATAGGAAGCGGTATGTGCCAGTTCGCCACGATGCAGATGGGCATCCGCCAGATTCATACAGATATCTGAGAGAAGATGTCCCTTCTCTCCTTTCAGACGGTAAGCATAGGATTTCTCATAATAGGCAACCGCCGAATCGGGCTGATTGAGTTGCATCCAGACATTTCCCTCAATGTTATACACATCCGAAAGCACATCATTCCATCGCGGGCAGGCAGCTGCACGCTTATCATACTCTTTTACAGGGCGGTTATAATAGAGGATAGAGTCGAAATCGGACGAGATGAAGAAAGTCTTTCCATACAATCCCATCAAGCGGTAATAACTCATCGAGTCCTGTGCCTGACGCATTGCGTTACGTAATAAAGAACGTGAATAAGGTAAGTTGGAAAACAGAGAATCTTGTGCACGGACTTCTAAAGAATCGATAAGTGACTGTTCACACAAAGCGTGACTGCGGTGCCTATCCACGCAACTGCAGTTCCACAATATCAACAACCCTATCAACCCAAATAGCTTCATAGTAGATTTCGCTTTATTCATCCCCTTGTCCGTGTTGAATTTTGAATGCCACAAAAATACATTAATTATATTGAATCTCAACGAAATTTATTATTTTTTTAATACCTTTGTCCCCATATAAACATGAGTAACTGACCTAATGAGTCCATTGAACTTTACCCACATTCTGACACAGGCAGTCGATGAGCTATCGGAAAGCGAATCTTACAAAGGGCTGTTTCATCAACATAAAGATGGCGAACCATTGCCCTCTGCTAAAGTTTTGTATGAAATTATCGAGCTTTCACGTGCCATTCTCTTCCCCGGATACTACGGAAATTCCACCATCAACAGCCGGACAATCAATTATCACATCGGTGTAAATATCGAAAAGTTATTTGACTTGCTCACAGAGCAAATCCTGGCCGGACTATGTTTCAGTACGGCTGAAGGAGACTGCAACGTCTGCTCGGAGTCGAGAAGAGAAGAAGCCGCCCGACTGGCTGCGAACTTTATCAGTAAACTACCCGCCATGAGAAGAATACTGGCTACGGACGTAGAAGCTGCCTACAACGGTGACCCCGCTGCCAAGAGCTACGGTGAAGTTATTTTCTGCTATCCCGCCATTAAGGCAATCAGCAACTATCGTATTGCGCACGAACTGCTGGAACTGGGTGTTCCCCTGATTCCTCGCATGATCACGGAAATGGCTCATAGCGAGACGGGTATCGATATCCATCCGGGAGCGAAGATAGGCAGTCACTTTACCATAGACCACGGAACGGGTGTCGTGATCGGCGCTACAAGCATCATCGGGAACAATGTCAAATTATATCAGGGTGTCACCCTGGGAGCAAAAAGCTTCCCGCTGGATGCCGACGGAAAACCGATCAAGGGTATCCCCCGCCACCCGATACTGGAAGACAATGTCATAGTCTACTCAAACGCCACCATCCTTGGAAGAATTACTATCGGAAGCGACGCAACCGTAGGAGGAAATATCTGGGTAACGGAAAACATTCCCGCCGGAGCAAAGATTGTACAGACAAAAGCAAAGAAATAAAATCAATAAACTATATATGAGCGAACAATTCGAGATGATAGCCAAGACCTTCCAAGGACTGGAAGAGATACTTGCTGAAGAACTTACAACACTAGGAGCCAACGATATCCAGATAGGACGTCGCATGGTTTCATTTACAGGAGACAAGCGTATGATGTACAAGGCAAATTTCTGCCTCCGTACTGCTATCCGCATTCTGAAGCCGATCAAGAATTTTACGGCAAAGGATGCTGATGAAGTTTACAACCAGATACAGGCCATTCCATGGGAAGAGTATCTTGATGTGAACAAGACGTTTGCGATAGACGCGGTTGTTTTCAGCGAAGAATTTCGCCATTCAAAGTTCGTTTCGTACAAAGTGAAAGACGCCATCGTGGACTATTTCCGTGAAAAGACAGGCAAACGCCCGTCGGTACGCATCAATAATCCGGATGTACTACTCAATATCCATATTGCACATACCACTTGTACGTTGTCTTTGGACTCTTCCGGAGAGTCGCTTCATCGTCGCGGATACCGCCAGGAACAGGTAGATGCTCCGTTGAACGAAGTATTGACTGCCGGTATGCTTCTGATGACAGGATGGCGCGGTGAATGTGACCTGATTGACCCGATGTGCGGTTCGGGCACGATTCCTATAGAAGCTGCACTGATCGCAAGAAACATCGCTCCGGGAGTATTCCGCAAAGGATTCGCATTCGAGAAATGGGTGGACTTCGATTCGGAGATGTTCGATGAGATTTACAATGACGATAGTCAGGAGCGCGAGTTTACTCACAAGATATACGGATACGACAACAATCCGAAAGCAAATGAAATCGCAACCCATAATATAAAGGCAGCGGGTGTATCCAAAGATGTGACGCTGAAATTGCAACCGTTCCAACAATTCGAACAGCCGCAGGAGAAGTCCATCATTGTGATGAATCCTCCTTATGGCGAGCGTATCTCCACCAATGACCTGCTCGGACTGTACCAGATGATTGGCGAACGTCTGAAGCACGCATTTGTAGGAAACGAGGCTTGGGTACTCTCTTATAGAGAAGAATGCTTCGATCAGATCGGGCTGAAACCAAGCAAGAAAGTACCGTTGTTCAATGGCGCATTGGAATGCGAGTTCCGCAAATACGAGATTTTCGACGGGAAATATAAGGAGTTCAAGAGTCAGGAGGGAGAAGGAGAAGAGAAGAAAGAGACTGAAGGAGGCTATGATACTCCCAGACCCAGAGAAAGAAAGGAATTCAAACCACGCAGAGAAGGC
>OGYN01002603.1_pt1 | contig 13076 bp, 11 predicted proteins | sample 1576551 | NCBI WGS metagenome assembly OGYN01 (sample SAMEA3541589, study PRJEB24748) | human gut metagenome | biome: human gut; feature: human-associated habitat; material: faeces | place: China | collected 2012 | reverse complement strand
AAGAGAAATGCGATAAAATCGTCGAGGCAATAGGTAACCCCAATATAAAAACAGCTAAAGTTGATGCAGACAATGTAGATGAGCTGGTAGCCTTATTCAACGATTTCAAACCGGAAATGGTGATTAATGTGGCTCTCCCTTATCAGGATCTGACTATTATGGAAGCTTGTCTGAAAGCTGGAGTGAACTATCTGGACACCGCTAACTACGAGCCGAAGGATGAAGCTCACTTTGAATACAGTTGGCAATGGGCTTATCACGATCGCTTCAAAGAAGCAGGTCTGACAGCTATTCTCGGTTGCGGATTCGACCCGGGAGTAAGTGGCATCTATACCGCTTATGCAGCTAAACATTATTTTGATGAGATTCAATATCTGGACATTGTAGACTGTAATGCGGGTAACCACCATAAAGCATTTGCTACGAACTTCAATCCGGAAATCAACATCCGCGAAATTACGCAGAACGGACGCTATTATGAAAATGGCAAATGGGTAACTACCGGTCCGCTGGAAATTCATAAAGACCTGACATATCCGAACATCGGTCCGCGTGATTCTTATCTTCTTTATCACGAAGAGCTAGAGTCATTGGTGAAACATTATCCGACAATCAAACGTGCACGTTTCTGGATGACTTTCGGACAAGAGTATTTAACTCACTTACGCGTTATCCAAAACATCGGTATGGCACGAATCGACGAAGTTGATTACAACGGAGTGAAGATTGTGCCGCTGCAATTCTTGAAAGCTGTATTGCCTAACCCGCAGGATTTAGGAGAAAACTACGAAGGAGAAACCTCTATCGGTTGTCGTATCCGCGGTTTGAAAGATGGCAAGGAACGTACTTATTATGTATACAACAATTGCAGCCATCAGGAAGCTTACCGGGAAACAGGTATGCAAGGAGTGAGCTACACCACTGGAGTTCCGGCAATGATCGGAGCCATGATGTTCTTCAAAGGTGAGTGGAAGCGTCCGGGTGTAAACAACGTAGAAGAGTTCAATCCGGATCCGTTCATGGAACAACTCAATAAGCAAGGTCTTCCCTGGCATGAAGAGTTCGACAAAAATCTGGAATTATAAGAGTAGACTTATTCATTAAAAAGATAGTTATGATAAACGTAGGAGATAAAGCACCGGAAATCTTAGGCATCAATGAAAAAGGCGAAGAAATCCGTTTAAGTGCTTATAAAGGAAAAAAGATTGTGTTGTACTTCTACCCGAAGGACAGTACATCAGGTTGCACCGCACAAGCGTGTAATCTGCGCGACAACTATTCCGAACTACGTAAAGCCGGCTATGAAGTAATCGGTGTCAGCGTAGACAATGAAAAGTCGCACCAGAAATTCATCGAAAAAAACAATCTTCCTTTTACCCTGATTGCCGACACTGACAAAAGGTTAGTGGAAGAGTTTGGAGTATGGGGAGAAAAGAAACTGTACGGACGTGCTTACATGGGTACTTTCCGCACTACTTTCCTGATTAATGAAGAAGGAATCGTAGAACGGATTATCACTCCCAAAGAAGTGAAGACCAAGGAACATGCCTCACAGATTTTAAATCAATAACTCCATTAATTATATAAGAATAAGGTATGGCAAAGAAAGATGAACTTAATTTTGAAACAGATAATAAAATGGCATCAAGCGAAAAACTAAAAGCCTTACAGGCTGCCATGGAAAAGATAGAAAAGAGCTTCGGTAAAGGTTCTATCATGAAAATGGGTGATGATAGTGTTGAACAAGTAGAAGTGATCCCGACAGGCTCTATTGCCTTGAACGTGGCACTTGGTGTTGGAGGTTACCCTAGAGGTAGAATCATCGAAATCTATGGCCCGGAATCATCCGGTAAAACAACATTGGCTATCCACGCCATTGCTGAAGCACAAAAGGCCGGCGGTATCGCTGCTTTTATTGATGCCGAACACGCTTTCGACCGTTTCTATGCATCTAAACTGGGAGTGAACATTGATGATCTTTATATCTCTCAACCGGACAACGGAGAACAGGCTTTGGAAATTGCAGAACAACTGATCCGTTCTTCTGCTATCGACATCATCGTTATCGACTCTGTAGCCGCACTGACCCCTAAAGCGGAAATCGAAGGTGACATGGGTGACAACAAGGTAGGTCTTCAGGCACGTTTGATGTCTCAGGCACTCCGTAAGTTGACAGCTGCTGTGAGCAAGACACGTACGACTTGTATTTTCATCAACCAGCTGCGTGAGAAGATCGGCGTTATGTTCGGTAACCCGGAAACAACGACTGGTGGTAACGCATTGAAATTCTATGCTTCCGTACGTTTGGATATCCGTGGTAGCCAACCTATCAAAGATGGTGAAGAGATTCTTGGTAAACTGACCAAAGTGAAAGTAGTGAAGAACAAAGTAGCGCCTCCTTTCCGCAGAGCTGAATTTGACATCATGTTCGGTGAAGGTATCTCCCACTCCGGAGAAATCATCGACTTGGGTGCTGACTTGGGAATCATCAAAAAGAGCGGTTCATGGTATAGCTACAACGATACTAAGTTAGGACAAGGGCGTGATGCTGCTAAACAATGCATTATGGATAATCCTGAATTGGCAGAAGAACTGGAAGGACTGATTTTTGAAGAATTGAAGAAGAAATAAATAGCTTTAGATCTGTTTATCCGTAGGCTGAAAGCTAAGTAAACAAAGGTGGGAGAAAGTCGTTTACGATCATTCTCCCACCTTTGTTTTTATATCATTCTCTCTTTTATCCCTTATACAAAATAAATGTATGCCAATGTACTCAAGCTGATAATTATCCAAAGCAATATTCCTTGAATCAGAGGTTTAATTCCAACGGCTTTCAAAACATCAATAGAAAGAGAAGCACCGATGAAGAACATAGTTATCGTCAAAGTCTTACGGGCAATACCGTTGATAGCTGCTCCTAATTGTGGCACTCCATCCAGTAAATAAGTATTTACCACCAATGCCAATACGAAGAAGAGGATAAACCATGGAATACTTATCTTTTGTCCTTTACTCTTGAAAATAAAGGAAGTAGCAAAAGCCATCGGGATAATCCAAAGAGCACGGGTCAATTTGATAGTAGTAGCCACTTTCAATGCTTCTTCACCATAGGCAGCTCCCGCGCCTACTACAGAACTGGTATCATGAATGGCAATAGCTGCCCATGTTCCAAACTGTTGTTGATCCATATTCAATGCATGACCAATGGCAGGGAAAATGAAAAGTGCAATAGCGTTCAAGATAAAGATTGTACCTAATGCCACAGACATTTCACTGTCCTTCGCTTTCAACACCGGTCCCACTGCTGCGATAGCACTACCACCACAGATAGCGGTTCCCGAACTGATAAGATAAGCTGTATTCCGATCTATTTTAAACAATTTACGTCCGATGAACCAGCCAATTACCAATGTTCCGATTACTGAAATGACCGTAAATTCCATACCTTCCTTACCGGAAGCTAAAGCAGAATGAAGGTTCATACCGAATCCCAGTCCTACTACTGAATATTGCAACAGATATTTCGATGTTTTCTTATTAAACTTTGGATGTGCTTGTCCGCAAGTTAATGCAAAAATAAGTCCGAGGAACAAAGCAACGGGAGGAGTTACCCAAGCCGACCATGCTTCCAATCCCGGAATATAGTCTAAAAACAGGAAGAAAGTCAGAGTGGAAAGCAGCGCAATATAAATCATCTTATTATTTGCCTGCAAAGTTTTTGTAGCTGTTGAAATCATATCTTTTTGTCTTTAATCGTTTTCCGGGTGCAAAGGTACGGTAAACAATCAAGACCCACCAATAGTTTCTAATTATGCATTATAACTTTTAATTATAGGCATACTCTCTCCCAACTACTCTTACACTGTTACAATGTCTTTCCCAAAAGGCGATAATGCCAAAGATGCCAACTTGAAGTGTTGCAATCCAAAAGGGATTCCGATAATGGTAATGCACAATATAGCCCCGAAAACCAAATGTGACAGACAGATCCAAATGCCACCCAGAAATATCCACAGGATATTCATCAATATATAGAGGCAGCCACCGGAACGGTTCCCACTTCTGACTTCTTTACCGAAAGGCCATAAAGCAAGTCCTGCCAGTTTTAAAGTTTGCATACCAAACGGAATACCAATAATGGTAAGCATCATCAATATACTTGAAATGAGGTATTCAACGGCAGTGAAGATACCACCAAGCAGCAACCACAATAAATTCATTAAACAGCCCATATATAAATTGTATTAGTTATTTTTCCAATTTTCTTTTTGTTGTCTCATCCACTTTACCCTGATGTCATTTATTCTCTAACATTATCATCCATTTCCAAATGGGAATCACCTCTATTGTAAAACCATCCTGTTCCACCGTACGTTCTTCATTACGAGTCACAATTTGTAACTTCTCCGCCTTTAAGAACTTTGCCGTTTTCAAAAGCCCATTTACTTCACGAGTAAAAGTTTGAGTATCAGAAATATTATATAATGCTTGAACAAGCCATTTCTGATCAGGGATATAAAAATCAACTTCTACATTTTGATTATAGAAATATAGCTCCTTTCCAACCATTCTATATAAAGAGACAGCTACTAAATTCTCCAACAACAAAGTTTCCGGATTAAAGATAAACAGATTCAAAATGCCATTATCAATAAAATAGTATTTCCGGTTACTCTCTCTTTCCGCAAAACGAGCTGCATAATTTTCAATACTGAATATCAGCCAGATTTCTTCCAAATATCCCACATAGTCAATAACTGTTCGCACCCCCACGCTCTCTCCCGCTGAAGATACTATATTTTTAAGTCGATTGTAAGAAGAGGGTTGCATGACACTTTCAGCAAGTTTTTTCACCAACAAACTCATCGAATCCGAATTACGTAACGCATAACGAGCCACTAGATCACCAAAAAATATTTTCTGATAAAGCCCGCTCAACCAAGAACGTTTATCTTTAAATGCAATCAATTCCGAAAATCCTCCATTATAAAAATAAGCATCAAAAGTGCGCACCACTTCATTACGTAAACTTGGAGTATAAAGCCAGTTTGTTTTTAATATTATATCCTGCGAAAGAAGAAACTCACGAAAAGAATACGGATATACCTCCTGAATAAGAAAACGCCCGCCTAATGTCGTAGCAATCTCACTACTCAACATCTTCGCATTACTTCCAGTCACATATACACGATATTTTTTATCTACCAACCGACGAACGAACTTTTCCCACCCGTCTACAACTTGTATCTCATCCAAAAAGAAAATAGGCTGATAGGGAAAAGTCTCTTCGTATGCCAATTTTATATCATCCAACTCTGCTGATTTCAAGCCGATAAAACGTTCATCTTCAAAGTTGATATATAGTATTTCTTCTATCGTATGCCCTTTTTTCAGCAGTTGGTGTATCCGCTGATACATCAAATAGGATTTTCCGGCCCGGCGAATACCTAAAAATACATAATTACCTGCATCCTCAAAAGTAAAAGGACGTTCCATAAATGTTATATCCTTCACAAATTCTTGATTCTCACCAATTATCTGCTTTATTTGTTCCTTGTCCATATCTGGTATTGTTCTATATATAAAATACAAATATAGTATTTTTGTTTCGTATACAAAACAAAAATACGTTGTAATTCGTCTCACAAATGGTTTACCGTTTTTTATTGGTGACAGAAATTAACCAATTGCTCACTATATAATATAAGGTCGGTCATCAAACTGACAAATTATCCATTACAGCAAAAAATGCCGCCCAAAGAGGTTGTTTTATCAGATTAAGTCGCGGATTTTAAGGTTAGGTTATACTGGAAGCAACTCTATGAGAGCTGTTTCTTTGTCAAAGATTAACAATGCAGTGTCTTAATCCTTATTATACTGGAAGTTACTCTATGAGTCGGTAATAAGTTAGCACAACAGGGTTTAGTAGTACGGTCTTAATCCTTATTATACTGGAAGTTACTCTATGAGAACGAGTTAATTTAATGTATATATCAAAATAACAAGAGTCTTAATCCTTATTATACTGGAAGTTACTCTATGAGACTGACTATCATACTATTTAATAATGCAGCCCGCTAAACAAGTCTTAATCCTTATTATACTGGAAGTTACTCTATGAGTTTTTGCCCCTTAAAGCAAACACACTATTCACTCATGTCTTAATCCTTATTATACTGGAAGTTACTCTATGAGAGCAACAGTGATTCCAATTTCCTGAACACAGTGGTCTTAATCCTTATTATACTGGAAGTTACTCTATGAGAATTTGTGGAGAAAAGGAATGTTGGAGCACCTATAGGTCTTAATCCTTATTATACTGGAAGTTACTCTATGAGATTGGAGAGCACATGGTCGTGCAGGTGAGACTTAGTCTTAATCCTTATTATACTGGAAGTTACTCTATGAGCTTCTTGACTCTTTTCTTTTGTTACAAGTTATCAACGTCTTAATCCTTATTATACTGGAAGTTACTCTATGAGTTATCTGTTGGTGATACAGTTGACCTTAGCAAAGCAGGTCTTAATCCTTATTATACTGGAAGTTACTCTATGAGGAGGTATAACAATGAAAAAGAATGTAAGAGATTATGTCTTAATCCTTATTATACTGGAAGTTACTCTATGAGAAAAAGAATATGAAAACAGGAAATTTACCAAAACAAGGGTCTTAATCCTTATTATACTGGAAGTTACTCTATGAGAATATGACAGATAAAGAGGCTATTAACTACTTCTTTGGTCTTAATCCTTATTATACTGGAAGTTACCCTATGAGAGCGGAAAAGTAAGATATCCGCTATATAAATAGTGTCTTAATCCTTATTATACTGGAAGTTACTCTATGAGGCATGAGACACAGCAAGAAGACAAACAACCAGATAGTGTCTTAATCCTTATTATACTGGAAGTTACTCTATGAGTAATCTAGCACATGTCAAAGACTATAGTTGGAAAGAAGTCTTAATCCTTATTATACTGGAAGTTACTCTATGAGCTAAGACATTGGAGTTAAGAGTGAAAGAATTTGAAGTCTTAATCCTTATTATACTGGAAGTTACTCTATGAGCCCTTAATGGAAATCCTACTCGGCTTGAAAGACATGAGTCTTAATCCTTATTATACTGGAAGTTACTCTATGAGTATGAGATTAAATAAAATCTTAGGTATGCCTATATCTGTGTCTTAATCCTTATTATACTGGAAGTTACTCTATGAGGCTCCCAAGTTTGAAAATATCTTCCAGAGAGAAGCAGTCTTAATCCTTATTATACTGGAAGTTACTCTATGAGTATAAGGGGTGGTTTGATAACAAACAAGTTTTGCAAGGTCTTAATCCTTATTATACTGGAAGTTACTCTATGAGAGTTTGACACAAAAGTAATCGAATGTATGAACTAGTCTTAATCCTTATTATACTGGAAGTTACTCTATGAGAAATACAAATGTTGTTTATATTAAATATAGAGACGTCTTAATCCTTATTATACTGGAAGTTACTCTATGAGGTCACAAAATTGATTTGTGTGAGAAGAACAGACCTTGTCTTAATCCTTATTATACTGGAAGTTACTCTATGAGGGTGTAAAATGCAATTAACCCTTTAATACATAATGTCTTAATCCTTATTATACTGGAAGTTACTCTATGAGAGAAGCAAGTGAGGTATACACAGTAATATCATCGGCGTCTTAATCCTTATTATACTGGAAGTTACTCTATGAGTTAGGACAAGTTAATTTTGATATAGCAGAAAATATACGTCTTAATCCTTATTATACTGGAAGTTACTCTATGAGACAGAGCAACTCGAACAGTAATTTTCTGAACACAGTGTCTTAATCCTTATTATACTGGAAGTTACTCTATGAGTGACATTTTTTACCCTCAACACATTAACCCAATGTACGTCTTAATCCTTATTATACTGGAAGTTACTCTATGAGTGGTGCTGTTTGACAACAGAGAAACAAACGTACATGGTCTTAATCCTTATTATACTGGAAGTTACTCTATGAGTCCAAAGAAAAGCCGGGCAAGTTCTTCTTTGCCTGTGGGTCTTAATCCTTATTATACTGGAAGTTACTCTATGAGATCCTGAAGAAAGTTGTAACCATTACTTGGGAGGAGTCTTAATCCTTATTATACTGGAAGTTACTCTATGAGTCTTTTTTTTATGAAATAAAGATACCAACGCCTCCGGTCTTAATCCTTATTATACTGGAAGTTACTCTATGAGATATTATTCAGAGAAAGAACAAAATAGAATAGCAAGAAGTCTTAATCCTTATTATACTAGAAGTTACTCTATGAGGAAACAATCTCAAGGCAACCAAGAGCTGCGGATTAGTCTTAATCCTTATTATACTGGAAGTTACTCTATGAGATATGCAGTTTTCAGCACTCCGAACATCTGCTTGAAGAGTCTTAATCCTTATTATACTGGAAGTTACTCTATGAGTATCTCAAGACTCTGAATTATCAGTCGGTGATACAGTGTCTTAATCCTTATTATACTGGAAGTTACTCTATGAGGTAAACACTCTGATGCTATGAATGTTGCCATTGAGTCTTAATCCTTATTATACTGGAAGTTACTCTATGAGCCTCTTGTCATTGCATGAACAGGGTTCCAATAGCGTCTTAATCCTTATTATACTGGAAGTTACTCTATGAGTTTATTTAGTCATTCAGACCAATATATAGCTTTTCGATTGTCTTAATCCTTATTATACTGGAAGTTACTCTATGAGGTTTGTACTTTTAAAATAACTGTGGACTAAATACATTGTCTTAATCCTTATTATACTGGAAGTTACTCTATGAGAATGGGGTGGGCGGTGCGTGGAGGCGGTTAGCGAGGTCTTAATCCTTATTATACTGGAAGTTACTCTATGAGAATACAGAGACGACACGAACGAATTAATAGCCGGTGTCTTAATCCTTATTATACTGGAAGTTACTCTATGAGACGAAAGAATAGGTTAAATAAAAAGAAATAGGAGGAGTCTCAATCCTTATTATACTGGAAGTTACTCTATGAGAGTGATAACGGTTTGAGTGCAAATTACTTGACAGCAGTGTCTTAATCCTTATTATACTGGAAGTTACTCTATGAGTTTTTTAAATTAGACACATAAATGGATTGCTTGGGTCTTAATCCTTATTATACTGGAAGTTACTCTATGAGAGAGATAAAGCATTTATATATGCTTGTAGGAAGTAGTCTTAATCCTTATTATACTGGAAGTTACTCTATGAGCGGAGTGCGTAGAAATGGTATCTCACGAGTTTCATAAGTCTTAATCCTTATTATACTGGAAGTTACTCTATGAGCACAATTATAAAACTATTAAACCATGATTGATTTTTCGTCTTAATCCTTATTATACTGGAAGTTACTCTATAAGTAAAGAAATCATTAAACAGTGTAAATTAAATGGCTAGTCTTAATCCTTATTATACTGGAAGTTACTCTATGAGAGCCATTGAAATAGCTCAGAAAAATCCTGACTATGAGTCTTAATCCTTATTATACTGGAAGTTACTCTATGAGATGATGCGAATACTACCATTATTGGTAGTAACACAACGTCTTAATCCTTATTATACTGGAAGTTACTCTATGAGTTAATGATAACGGTTGTTATATTCCTACTTATGGTTGGGACAAGTCTTAATCCTTATTATACTGGAAGTTACTCTATGAGTGGGCTTTGCTCGTGAGGTGGACAATGACGGTGTTATTGTCTTAATCCTTATTATACTGGAAGTTACTCTATGAGTGTTAATCAAGAACTAGCATTACCGATAAATAGCATAATGTCTTAATCCTTATTATACTGGAAGTTACTCTATGAGTATAACACTATACAATTATGATTGATTTTAGCAGTCTTAATCCTTATTATACTGGAAGTTACTCTATGAGAGCGATTAACTACTTCTTTGAGTGTTTCAATAAAGAAGTCTTAATCCTTATTATACTGGAAGTTACTCTATGAGCTGATTCTTCCTTATTCGAAAAGAATGGCTTTCCTTGGGTCTTAATCCTTATTATACTGGAAGTTACTCTATGAGCCTTATCATTATAATCACGTCATTTTCAACAGAAAACAACAGAAAACATAAAAGAACCACCCTAAAAAAAAGAAAAAAGCTCTCTTTTTAAAAGCCTGCAAAGATAAACAATATTTCAAAGAACGAAAACATAAACATTCTAAAAAAACAGTGTATTCTTAGAATTCATTATAATATCAATATCTATTGACTTCCCAATAATCTTCATAGAACGAAGAAAGTCTGTAGAGATCGGTACGATCATAATGCTATCATGATTATCATAACAAGCCTGCACTTCTAATAAATCTGAACGAATCTGCTCATAGTCCTGATTATTCAAATCTGCCAAGAAAATAGAACGTTGAACACGAAAACATCCTTTCCTCAACAAGTACTTAGCAACTTGATTACGTACTTTATTACTTTCTATATCGTACATGACAAAAAATAACATATTCAATGATTTTTTTTTAGGAACATTTAGTAAGCCTATCACCCGTTTGATACGTTCGTCCAAACTTTCAATAGAAGAAAGATCGTGTTGACGATTATAAATCATTTGGTTATTATCTACGCCAGCATGCATCAATTTATTCATCTTCTGTGGAAATGTCAACTCTTTCTTTTTACTCTTTCCCATATACTAATTAGATCATTTCGTTAGTCAATAAGTAAGATGTTATCAAATCAGCCAATAGTCTATTCAATTCATCCGATGTTCCACTACGAGGGGACTGAACAACACTAAAGCCACGCTTACCATAAAACAAATTGATTTCGCCCAAACGTACACCCATTTTACAACGAATCTTCTTGGCATACTGAATATTCATTATTTCGTAAACGATCAGTCCCGTTTTCTCTATATATTTTTTCAAATCGTTTATTATATCATCCAAACATTCAGGCACATAAGGAACTTTCTTATTTTGCAATTTCTGTTTCAACTGAGGTTGCAACAATTGTTTTATCCGATTTATAGTTTCTTGATCCGGATCTTTTATCTTTTCATCCGGTGACATCACTGTTATCTTTTCTTTTTTTACCTGTTGTTCCAACTCATGTTTCAAATCGAACATAGAAGTAGTATCCGAAACAGACAGATAAGTGCTCATGTCTACCGGAATTGATTCCGAACAATAATAAGCATACGGATCAATGCTAATAAAACAGGCTCGGCAGACATCGCAAGTACGTTCGTCAATCACCTGTTCCAAATGATATTGCTTTGAAAAAGCCAACAAAAATGCTTTATAGAACAAAGAATAAATTCCTGCATCATAACAACGTTCCTTCAAACGAAACAATACTTTCAATCCATCCTCACTCGGGGATAAAAAAGAAAGTACAACCCTTTCGTCCCGTTCCACTTGATCGCGAACTACAGCTAGATTCAATCCTTTTTCAGATATATGATCTATATCAACTATAAAATATTCAGTATAAGCAAAGTTCTCTGTTCGCCGATAAGGAGGATTGAACATTCCACATACAATATATGGAAGTTCACGTTTCAAAACTTTATATTGTTTTTCGTCCAAACTCCTCACAACACGCAACTGATGAATACGGGATTTCACTTCCTCTTTCGGATTCCGAAGACTATGATATAAATAATCAACTGTGACCTTCCTGAGCGTATCCGAATCTCTCAAAAGATTTACTCCTGTAGATAACATATTCTATTCATATTTTTTAAACAATTGTGCCAAATCCTGCGCATAAAGTTGAATCTGAGTCAAACGCGAACGATTTACCCCTTTTACAGTGATTATCTCATCCAAATAATCATTCAGAGATTGAATAAGAACACGCCGTCCCAATGATTCTAACCAATAAGAGCCATCTTCACGAACCGAATAATATTCATCCGTTACTACTTGCTGAACAACCAAACTATACACTACATAATCTACCCAAATCCGATAAAGTTCTATCACATCATAGACCAATACCGGACGATTATAATCGTCTCTATGTAAAATTCCAATATAAGGGTCAATTCCCGCTTTTATCAAAGCACCTTCTATTTTTCCATACAATACACCATAGCCATAGTTCAAAAAAGCATTTACCACATCCATAGCCGGATGTTGAGTACGCATTTCAAAACGATATTCTTCAGGAATCAAATCGTTCAGTGTTTCAAAATAAATCTTTGAAGCTACGCCTTCCCACCCTCTCAGTTGAGCTGCCACATCTGAAACGATTTCACCGTTCAAAGAAGCGATCTTCGTTCGATAGTCTTCCAAACGGGCTATATTTTTCTCACGTTTCCGACAGATAGCCACATTATCTGTCCGCATCATCAACAACAAAGCTTGCTGGTTCTCTATTTTACGACGAATAATCTCCTTAATCCATTGCAAGGCATCGTTAGAAAACGTGAAATTCAACTGTCCTTTACGAATGGTAGATACAGAACCATACCTAGGGCTCCAGATTCGACCAATCGGCATACCGGACTTATCCATAAACAGCACTTCTATTTCATGCTCTATAGCGAGCATTACTGCATCGCTTGTAATCTGAGCTCCTCGACTAATCTGTATCGACTTTATTCCAGCTACAGGAATCCGTTGTCTGCCATCTTTATGAGTGACAACAAAACCTTCATTATCCCGATTTAGAGAAGTTCCAAATGTATTCAAGACCAGTTCCATCTTCTATTTTTTTAAATTACCCAAAAATCATCTACAATATACAATTCTTGCTTAGCACGTGTCATCGCCGTATATATCCATTGATATACATAAGGCTTTTCAATACAAGGTACCGAACGAGGAATATCAAGAAACACGTATTCCCATTCTCCACCCTGCGCCTTGTGGCAAGTTAACGCATAACCAAACACAGCCCTCAAAGCATTCAAGTAAGGATCCTTCATCATCTGCCGATTAAATTCATCCTTTCCTTGCCGAATACCTCTCTGTTTCATTCGTTTATAAAAATCTATAAACAATGCGAATCAGTAGTTGAACTCTGATTCCTTGTTTTAGAAAATTAGATAAATGA
>OGYN01002596.1_pt1 | contig 13101 bp, 12 predicted proteins | sample 1576551 | NCBI WGS metagenome assembly OGYN01 (sample SAMEA3541589, study PRJEB24748) | human gut metagenome | biome: human gut; feature: human-associated habitat; material: faeces | place: China | collected 2012 | reverse complement strand
GATCGAGCATGAAAAACGTATGCTTCTAATCAAACATCCTCGATCCCCGCGACACCTACGCAGATGCCACTCAGTGGGAAGAGAAGGCAAAGGATCTGGCCGGCCGCTTCGTGAAGAACTTCGCTAAGTACGAGGGCAACGAGCACGGCAAGGCTCTGGTCTCCGCAGGCCCCCAGCTGTAAGCTGAATCCCGCATTTTTCTTCTGAACTCCATATAAAATAAGCGCCCGCCCCGTGGTTCTGCTCGAACCATAGGGCGGGCGCTTTGCTGTTTGCATGTATTGTATTTTTAACCGGTTTATGTTATTCTATAAAAAGAAAGGCTCTGCGCTGTAGTTGCAGGTGGTCAAGCTCCTCCCGGCATCCGATGTCCGGGGGTGCTCAATTTTTTGTGTTCCTCCGGACGGTTTGAATGTTCTTACAGGATACCGAAAGGAGGAATCCGTCATGGATTTGTTAAATATTGTTTTCAGTGTACTGAACCTTCTGGCTACCGTCATCATTGGTGTCATTCAGGTGACATGGATGATCTCGCGGGATGTCTTTCGGAGCAGACCCAAAGCAAAGCATTATTTCAAAAACAAAAAAGATTGACCGCCTCTGTTCTTCCCCAACCGAGCGGTCAATCTTTTGACATAATCCCGGGAAGGAACTGACCACATCTACAGCCAGTGCCTTTCCTCTGTTTTTATTATAGTAGCATCGCCGCTTTTTGTCAAGGGCACCCTCAGGGTGTCCTTTTTTCTTGGGTAAACAGAGCGTCGATTGCGTTTTATGCTGCCTTATGCTATGCTCTTTCCAAGGGAGTTGATAAAATGGATGCCAGAACTTTCGGAAATTATCTGAGCCGGATGCGCAAAGTACAGGGGTTGACACAGGCAGAACTGGCGGAACAGCTGCACGTTACCGACAAGGCTGTCAGCCGCTGGGAGCGGGGCATCGGTCTGCCGGATATCAACACACTGGAGCCGCTGGCAGATGCTTTGGGGCTGTCCCTTGCCGACCTTATGCATTGCCGTGCGCCGGAAGAAGCCGATGCCGCACCGACCGTCCAATTGGAAGATTTCTTTACCATGTTGCGCCGGCAGCACACCGTAGATTGGCATTCCGTGCGCACCGCCCTGCTTGGGCTGAGCATTGCGCTTGCCTTGTGGGGTGTTTTGGCTTGCCCCGGCACCATTGCGGTGCACTGGTATGGTCTTGGCGATGGTTCTTTTCGGGCAGACGGCTGGATGCATTCTCTCGTCATTTTCCCGTTGTGTGCTGGCATTGAATTTTTATCACTGGAGATCTGGAACAGTTTTGAACAGACAGGCTATTATCGCCGCTGTGGCGAGATCAATCTTTTCATCATTCATGCCATGTCTTTCGGCACACGTTCTGCCAGATGGATGAAGGTCGTGCTGGATCTTCTGTTTTTCTTTTGCTTTGGTTTTGTGATTCCATTTGTAGAAGCGTGGATGATTTTTTTGAATTGATGCCAACCATTTCCGTAAAAAAGGGTACAGCGGAGCGCCCGCAGGCGTTCCGCTGTACCACATTCAAAACAATAATTCAGCCCAGCAGCTCCAGCACACCGGCCTTGGGGCGGGCGCCCACGGCCTGACGCACCAGCTTGCCCTGCTCGAACACCAGCAGGGTGGGGATGCTCATCACCCCGAACTGCGCCGCCAAGTCCGGCTGCTCGTCCACGTTCACCTTGCCCACCTTTACATCGGTGCGCTCTTCGGCTACTTCGTCCACCACGGGGCTCAGCATTCGGCAGGGGCCGCACCAGCTGGCCCAGAAGTCCAGCAGAACGGGCTTTTCGCTGTGAAGCACTTCCTGTGCAAAGTTTTCCTTGGTAATGTTGATGACTGCCATATTTTTTCCCTCCTGAATGGGTGTTGTGTTTACTGACACCATCAGTATACCCCATACGCTGCCCGCTTTTCCGTGACCGGGTCACGCAGGGGCAAAAAACAGCCGCTCCGGGTGCGCCCGGAGCGGCTGTTTTTGAAGGAGGTAACGAGGTAAATGAATAAGGAAATCTCCCAACGCTTATCCCGGGGTGCAGGCCCCGGACAGGCGCTCAGGCAAAGAAGGAAATAACCAGTGCCACGAGGAAGCCCACGCCGCCGACCAGCGTTTCCATGATGGTCCAGGTCTTGAGGGTGGTCTTTTCGTCCATGCCCACAAGGCTCTTCACCAGCCAGAAGCCGGAGTCGTTGAAGTGGGAGCAGACGGTGGAGCCGCCTGCAATGGCAGCGGTGACACAGGCCAGGTACAGCGGGCTCAGCGCGCTGAGGCCGGGCATAGCGGAGATGATGCCGGCTGCCATGGTCATAGCCACGGTAGAGGAACCCACCGAGATGCGCACCAGAGCAGCCACAATGAAGGCCACCAGCACCAGCGGCAGGCTGGCGTTTGCCACGGCGTTGCCGATGACATCGCCCAGACCGGAGTTCTGCAGCATATAGCGCAGCACGCCGCCGCAGGCGGTGACCAGCAGGATCATGCCGGTGGGCTCCAGAGACTTGGTCATGATCTTTTCCAGCTGGGCGTTGGTGTAGCCGTGACGGGTGCCCAGCAGGTACATAGCAGCGATGGTAGCCAGCAGCAGCGCCATGAAGGGCTCGCCGAGGAAGGCCAGAACGGGCTGGATGCCGGCCAGTGCGGGCACCACCTTTGCCACGGAGTTTGCAATGATGAGCAGCAGCGGGATCATGATGATGCCCACGATGGTGCCGAACTTGGGCAGCTTGCTCTCGTCAATGTCTGCCTGCTGAGCCACGTGCTCGGGGACTTCGATCATGTACTTTTTGCCGCAGATGCTGCCCCAGATGGGACCGGCGGCGATCATGGCAAAGATGCCGCAGAAGATGCCGATCAGGATGACCCAGCCAAGGTCAACGCCCAGCATGGTAGCCACCAGCACGGGGCCCGGCGTGGGCGGGATGAAAGCGTGACCGACCGCCAGACCGGCCAGCAGGGGGATGACGTAGTACAGCACGGAGCGCTTGGTGCGCTTTGCCAGAGAGAAGGCCAGCGGGATGAGGATGATAAGTCCTGCATCAAAGAACACCGGCATGGCCACCACCAGACCCGTGATGCCCAGTGCCCACGCGGCCTTTTCGTCACCGAACTTCCGCACCATGGTCACAGCCAAGGTCTGTGCGCCGCCGGATTCTTCCAGAATGGCGCCGAACATGGAGCCCAGACCCACCAGAAGAGCGATGCCCTTTAAGGTGTTGCCGATGCCCTCGTTCACCGAGCCGATGATGTCGGACAGGGGCATACCGGCCATCAGGCCGATGCCCACCGCACCGATCAGGATGGAGATCATGGCATGTACCTTGAACTTGATGATGAGAACGAGCAATAGGATCAGACCAGCCACGGCAGCAAAAACCAGCCGTGCCGCATCGGGCGTTGCAACTGCTGTCATAGAAATTTCCTCCGTTTCGTGATTTTTGGTTGCACTTATCCAAGCCGTCCGGCAAAACCCGCCGAACAGTTTACTTTTTGTTATTTATGTGGAGCGGTTTACTCCATGTATGCGCCCTTCATGGGGCTGACGGCGTGCTGAGAGTAGAGTTTCAGCAGACCCTTGGTGTATTTGGGAGCCTTGGGCTTCCAGTTGGCGCGGCGCTCGGCGAGGATGGCGTCCATCTCTTCGGGGGTTTTGGGCTCGCCCTTCACGCCCACAATAGCCAGTTTGCGGTTATGCACATCGATCTGGATCAGGTCGTCCGGCTCCACCAGTGCGATGGGGCCGCCCACCGCAGCCTCCGGGCTGACATGGCCGATGACCGGGCCGCGGCTTGCGCCGGAGAAGCGGCCGTCGGTGATGAGCGCCACGCTGGAAGCCAGCTTCGGGTCGGCGCAGATGGCCTCGCCGGTGTAGAACATCTCGGGCATACCGCTGCCGCGCGGGCCCTCGTAGCGGATGAAGATGGCGTCACCGGGCTTCACCTCGCCGTGCAGCACAGCGGAGATGCACGCCTCCTCACTGTCGTAGGGCTTGGCGCGCAGGGTAGCTTCAAACATATTCTTGGGGCAGGCGGTGTGCTTGATGACGCAGCCTTCCGGGGCAAGGTTGCCCTTCAGGATGGCAATGCTGCCGTCCGTACCCTTGGCGTTATCAAAGCTATGAATGATATCCTCGCGGCTGACCGGGCGGGCAAAACCGGCGGTCTTTTCCGCCAGAATGGCATCACAGTGCTGGTAGAAGCCGTTCTTCTTCAGCTCTTCCAGATTCTCGCCCAGCGTCTTGCCGGTGACGGTCATCACGTCCAGATGCAGCATGGACTTGATCTCCTCCATCACCCGGGGCACGCCGCCTGCGTAGTAGAAGTACTGTGCGGGCCAATCGCCGGAGGGACGGATGTTCAGCAGGTAGTGTGCGCCCCGGTGCATCCGGTCAAAGGTGTCGGCGTCGATCTCAATGCCAAACTCATGCGCGATGGCGGGCAGGTGCATGGTGGCGTTGGTGGAGCCGGAAATGGCGGCGTGCACCATGATAGCGTTCTCAAAGCTCTTCTTGGTCACGATGTCCTTGGCGGTGATGCCCTTCTTGACCAGCTCCATCAGCTGCTTGCCGGCATCGTAGGCGGCCTGCTTCAGCTCCGGGGCGGTGGCGGGCATCAGGGCGGTGCCCGGCAGCATCAGACCCAGTGCCTCGGCCATGATCTGCATGGTGGAGGCGGTACCCATAAAGGAGCAGGCACCGCAGCTGGGGCAGGCGTTGTGCTTATAGTAATCCAGCTGGCTGTTGGGGATGACGCCGGTCTTTTCCCATGCGTCGAACTTGCCGATCTGTTCCAGCGTCAGCAGCTCGTTGATGGCGCAGGCAGGGTCGTTGACCACATATTCTTTCGGCAGGGTGTGGGCTTCCATGACGCCGCCGGTGACCACGATGGCGCTCATGTCCTTCAAACGACCGATGCTCATCAGCATGGCGGGCATGGACTTGTCGCAGCTGGCGATGAACACGCCGCCGTCATAGACGCTGGCGTTGGCCTGTGCCTCCACCAGATTGACGATGGCGTCACGGTGGGGCAGCGAGTAGTTGATGCCGTCATGACCCTGTGCGATGCCGTCGCACATATCGGTGGCAAAATAGCGGGCCGCCTTGCCGCCGTTATCGTTGACCGCCTGCACGGCCTCCTTGACGAACTGATCCAGATGGGCGCTGCCGGGGTGGCTGTCGCCGAAGGTGCTTTCCACCATGATCTGGGGCTTGGAAAGATCCTCGACCTTCCAGCCCATACCCATCTTCAGCGGGTCGTTCTCGGGTGCTAAAGTGCGGACTTCCTGTGAGCGCAACTCCATATCCATACCTCCAAATATTGCTTGCTTTCGTCCTTTTTTCTGTTGGGCCTTTTGTGATTTTATTGTAAGACCGCAGACGTATTTTTGCAAGTTGTCACGGGTATGTCCTACTATTTGTGCAAAAACTCTGGGATACATCATGCACACTGCCCAAATCCGGGCGAATTTTGCCCAAAATCAGCCGTCAAAGCGGCTTTTGAGAAAAACACGGAGAAAAAGTTGTCTGACGACTTTGAGAAGAACCCTCTCAGGCGCTCCCGCGCCAGCTCCCCCGAAGGGGGAGCCAAGCCATTACGTTCGTTGCTAAAGCGTTAGGCACAATGAAAAACCTTGCCACCACGCAAAAAAGCTCCCCCTTTCGGGGGAGCTGGCATCGCGCAGCGATGACTGAGAGGGTCTAGTCCTCTTTCTTATCCATGATATACGCCGCCATGCCAATGGTGCCGTCATCCGGGTCCTCGCCATCGTAGACTTTTTTGATGTAGCTGCGGTTGAAGTTCAGGTGCATCACCATGGCGGCTTTTGCGCCGATGGGGTCGTGGTTGGCAATGGCTTCGGTGATCATGCGGTGGGTCATGATGGTCTCGTCGATGAGCTTTTTGTGGGTGACGTTCACGAACATCATCACCGCTGTATCGATGACCGGGATCAGCTGCCCTACCACCAGATTTTTGCTGCTCTCGGCGATGCAGGTGTGGAAGGCGATGTCGTCCTCGATGTAGCGGTCGCCCGCGTGGATCTTGGTCTCCACCCGCTCGCACAGCCGCCGCAGCCGCTCAATATCCTCCGGGGTGGCGTTCTGCGCCGCCATCTCCGCAATGCCCGGCTCCAGCAGCAGACGGACGTTTACCAGATCAAAGGCCAGCGCGTTTTTGTCCTGCACGCTGCGCAGGTTCAGCGGGTCGGAAAGCCCCTTCACCGTAGTCACCACATAGGTGCCGGAGCCCTGCCGCACCTCCACGATGCCCTTGCTGGAAAGCAGCTTCACCGCCTCGCGGATGGTGCTGCGCCCCACCCGGAACTTTTCACCCAGCGCAAACTCGTTGGGCAGCTTTGCGCCCGGCTCCAGCGCTTCGTCCAGAATATAATGGTAGATCTGGTCCTCCACCTGCTCGGCCAGCAGCTTGTTTTTCAGATGTGAAAATTCGCTCATGGCAGCTCCCTCCGCGCCCTGCGCATCTGATGGTTTGGTTACCCGCACACACTGCCGTCCGGGGCAAAGAACTGAACGTGCTTTTGCCACTGGGTGGGGCTGATGGTGCGGCGGTAGCAGTCAGTCAGCGCCTCCATTGCGGCCTCCGGGACAAGGGAGGCGCAGCCCGGGCAGTCCAGCACCAAAATGCGGAACCATGCGTCAAAAAGATGCTCGGTGTAGTGGGTGTCCCATGCGCCGCAGCGGGCGTAGAAGCCCAGACGCCGCACGGCCATAGCGGCGTCCTCGGCCTTTTCCGGCATCTCGGCTTCAATCAGGATCGCTTCGGCATCACCCTCGTGGGCGGGCAGCTGCGCCAGCAGCTGCGCCCCGATGCCGTGGGCGCGGTAGGTGGGCACGACGGCAAAATAATCCAGCTGGCTCACCCGGCAGCCCTCCGGCCGCACCATCAAAAGATAAGCCGCCAGCGTGTCGCCGTCAAACACGCCCCATGTGTGGGCGGTGCCCTCCGCTTCGCTGGTCAAGATCATGCTCAGGGGCTTCAGCTCCCCGGCGGGGAAGTCCCGGCGCATCTCGTTCAGATACACCTCGGTCAGCTCGGGGCCGGTGAGCAGCCGCCATGTGAAGGTTTTGGTACACATACGATAAAGAACCCTTTCCGATGCTGCTTTGCGCAGCATCACGTTTTTTGCCTTGTCCAGTATAGCATACCGGATGTTTTACCGAAAGTCAATCTGTGCAAACATTGTACCAGCGCCGCCGGTTTTGCCGAGGGGCTTGCATCCGGGCGCAGAATCGGGTACTATACAGGTAACAGAATTTTTCCCTCCGGCGCTGCCGGAAGGGCAAGCATACAAAAAGGAGACTTGTACTATGGAATGGACCGATATCCGCCTGACCGTGGCCAAGGCTGATGCCGAAAACGCCGAAGCCGTTGCCACCCTGATTGCCGAGGGCGGCATCTACATCGAGGATTACAGCGACATTGAGCAGCAGGTGGCCGAGATCGCCCATGTGGACCTGATCGAGCAGGAGCTGCTGGACAAGCCCCGGGATACCGTGATCATCCATCTGTATCTGGAGCCGGGTGCTTCTCAGGTGGAGACGCTGGCGCTCATCGCCGCCCGCATGGAAGCCGCCGGCATCCCCTACACCGTGGAGACCGAGGGTGTGGAGCAGGAGGACTGGCAGAACGGCTGGCGCAAATATTATCACCCCATGGAGATCGGCAGCCGTCTGGCTGTGGTGCCCTCGTGGCAGCAGTACGACACCGACCGGGTAAAGCTGATCCTTGACCCCGGCCTTGCCTTCGGCACCGGCGGCCACGAGACCACCAGTCTCTGCCTTGAGGCACTGGACGAGCAGGTGCGCGGTGGCGAGCGGGTGCTGGATATCGGCACCGGCAGCGGCATCCTTGCCATTGCCGCCCTCAAGCTGGGCGCTGCCAGCGCCGAAGGCGTGGACATCGACCCTGTGGCGGTGCGTACCGCCGGGGAGAACGCAGCCCTGAACGGCGTGCAGGATAAGCTGACCGTACTGGTGGGCGACCTGTCCGATAAGGCCAGCGGCACTTATGATATCATCACCGCCAACATCGTGGCCAACGCCATCCTCAGCCTTGCGCCCGCCGTGCCCGGCCTGATGGCCGAGGGTGCCACCTTTATTGCCAGCGGCATCATCGACAGCCGCAAGGACGAAGTGATCGCCGGGCTGGAAAAAGCCGGTCTGTCCGTCGTGGAAGTCAAGGAAAAGCGCGGCTGGGAGTGCATCGTCTGCAAAAAGGCCTGAGATTCAAATATTGTAAGAAGGAGCGCACAGTATGCCGCACCGCTACTTTACCACCGAGATCTCCGACGGCACCGCCACCCTGCGGGGTGCGGACGCCCATCACCTTGCCCGGGTGATGCGGGCAAAGCCGGGGGATACCGTCATCCTCTGCGACGGCAACGCCGTAGAGTACACCGCCACCATTACCGGCTTTGTGGAGGACAGGGTAGATTTTGCCGTAGAGCCGGGTTATCCCAGCGCCGCCGAGCCCACCGTGGAGGTGACGTTGCTGGCGGGCTATCCCAAGCAGGACAAGCTGGAACAGATCATCAAGCACGGGGTGGAGCTGGGCGCTGCCCACATCGTACCCTTCTTCAGCCGCTACTGCGTGGCCGCTCCCAAAAAGGAGGAGCAGAAGAACGAGCGCTACAACCGCATTGCGCTGGAAGCCGCCAAGCAGTGCGGCCGGGGCGTTCTGCCGGACGTAGCCCTGCCGCTGCCGAACTTTGGGGCGGTGTGCCGCAGCTTTGACCAGTACGACCTTGTGCTGTTCTGCTACGAGTGCGGCGGCGCGCCCTTGCGCCAGCTGCTGGCGGAGGCAAAGCCCGCCGATGGGCAGAAGCTGCGCCTTGCCATCGTGACCGGCGCCGAGGGCGGCTTTGCCGCCGAGGAAGCCGAAATGGCCGCGAGCGCCGGGGCAAAAACGGTGGGTCTTGGTCCCCGCATCCTTCGCTGCGAGACCGCCCCGCTGGCGGTGCTCTCCGCCGTCATGACCCTGACGGGGAATCTGGAGTAATAAGCAATAAGAGGCTGCTGCACAGGATTTTGTGCAACAGCCTCTTATTATTTTGCGTTATATTACGTTTTGTAAAGCATTTTCAGGCATTTTCCCCTGCATCCGGGTGGGCATCGGTGTCCAGCAGGGCTCGCTTTACCTTGAGCAGGTTTTGTGGGCTTACCGAGAAGCTGCGCAGACCGAGGTGCAGGTACTGCGCCGTGTTGGCGGGGTTGCCCACGGCAAGGCCGCAGATGGTCACCGGGACGTGGTGCGCGCTGGCGGCATCCATCACCATGGTAATCAGCTTTTTCATGGCCGGGCTGGCGGGGCGGTAGTAGTGCTCTGCGCTGGCAAGCTCCCGGTCGGCGGCGTGGGTGTACTGGGTCAGGTCGTTGGTGCCGATGACCAGAAAATCACAGCCGTGGGCTACAAAGTCCTCCACGGTCAGGCAGGCGGCGGGGATGCTCAGCATCACGCCGAACGGGGTGTTCTCGTTAAAGGGCACGCCCCGCTCCCGCAGGCTCTGGCGGCAGTGCTCCACAATGCTCATGGCGGCGTCCCAGTCCTCTACATCGGTCACCATGGGGAACATCACCCGCAGCGGCCCCCGGGCGGCGGCGCGCAGCAAGGCGCAGATCTGGGTCTGGAACTGCTGGGGCTGGCGCAGGCTGTTGCGGATGCCGCGCAGCCCGAGCTTGGAGGACTGCGGCCCCTGATTGGCGTCGGCCACGGTGCGGTCGGAGCCAAAGTCGAAGGTGCGCACGGTCACCGGACAGCCGTTTGCGGCGGCCAGACAGGAGCAGTAGAAGAAATACTGCTCCTGCTCGTCCAGAATGCGCCCGGGCAGCATCATGTAGCCGCTGCGCAGCAGCCCCACGCCCTTGGCACCGGACTGCATGGCGGTGTCGATATCCTCCGGGCCGAAGCAGTTGGCCAGCAGCTCAAAGGGCACGCCGTCCCGCGTCTCGTCCGGCAGGCTGTGCAGCTGCTTCATCTCCGCGTCCTCGCGCTGGAGCTGGCAGATGCTGGCTTCCGCCTGCTGGCGGGCGACGGCATCCGGGTCAAGGATGCAGTTGCCGTTGGTTGCGTCCAGAATGACGGTGCGGCCGTCGCAGTCGTCCAGAAAATCCTTGCCCACCTGCACGATGCCCGGGATGTTCATTGCCCGGGCAATGATGGCGGCATGGCTCTGGCCGCTGCCCTCGGCGGTGATGACGCCTAGGATCATGCCCGAGGGCACACTGAACAGGTCGGTAGGCATCAGCCGGTCGGCGGCAAGGATCACCGGATGATCCAGCGCCAGCCACACCCGGGGACGGTTGGTCAGGATGTTGATCACCCGGCGGGTGGCGTCCAGAATATCCACGCTGCGCAGCTGCATATAGGGGTTATCCTTCATGTTGGCAAGCTGGTCGGCGTAGCGCTGCCCCACCTGATGCATCGCCGCCGAGGCGCTGATGCCCGCATTGATGCAAAAGCGCACCTCGTTCATCATGCCCTCGTCGTCCAGCATCATGCTCTGGAACAAAAAGATGGCCTGCTCGGTGGGGGCGGCGCGCTCCGCCATGGAGTCCAGCTCGTTCTGCGCCGTGTGCACGGCATTTGCCAGCAGCCGCAGCTCCCGCTCCGGGTTGAAAGGCCCGTGGCTGAAGGTCTCCACATGGTGCTCCAGACGGCTCACCTGACCCAGCACCAGCCCAGGGGAAGCGGATACGCCTTTATAAACCTTCATCTTCTGTCACCTCCGGCAAAGCCGATGCGGTCAAAGTGCGCCACACCAGCGCCTGTAAGAATGTATTGGGCAGCAAAGCGGCCAGCGCTGCCTGCCCGGCGGTGCTGCTGCCCGTAAACAGCGGGGCAAAGCTTTCCATACGCTCTTTGTCGCACGCCGCCAGAAACGCTTCGGCCAGCGTCCGGGTGGTGTAGAAGCGGGTGGGGTCTACCCCGGCGTCCTCAGCGGCGGCTTCCAGCGGGGCAAGCTGGGCATCCTTCATCCGTGCCAGCAGCAAAGCGGCGTCGGCGGTCAGAGTGACCGGGTACTTCTCCCGCACCTCCTTCTGCACTGCGTCAAAGGCTGCGCGGAAGGCTTCGGCATCGGCGCTGCTGTCCGCACCGCTGTCCACCGCGTAGGCACAGCCCCGGATGCGGCCAAAGGCGCGCAGGGTGTCGTAGTAGCCCAGCTCCATGTTGCGCTTGGCGGTGTCGGGGTCAAAGTGCAGGATATCCCCCAGCTCCCAGTAGCTGCGGATCATGGTGGTGGGCAGGCCGGTCAGGTTGGGGCGGGTGATGCCCACACCTTCCAGATCCACACAGACCAGCTCCTCTGCGCCCATGGTCTTGGCAAGGCCGGTGGGCATATTATCGCTGTACCCGCCGTCCAGAAACTTTACCCCGTCGATCTGCCGCGCCCGCAGGGCGGGGAAGCAGGCTGCAGAGGCCAGCAGGTAGTCTTTCACCTTGCCCTCGGGGATGTCTTCCAGCGGAAGCTCCCGGGCCTTGAGGGTCTTCTGCTCCACGGTCACAAGGCCCAGCCGGATGGGGCTTGTGCGGAGTTTATCTTCGTCCAGCACCCGCTCGACGATCTCTTCCAGCGGAGTGACGTCCATGCCGCCCTGAGTCACAGCGTCTTTGAGGAATGCGTGCAGCTCGGAAAGCGGCGCATCCTCGGCGGGCAGCTCCATCACATCCTGGCTGCGGATGGTCAGCCACATGTCCCGAGCCGTCTCGTAGAGGTCGAGGGCGAACATGGCGCCGTTCAGGCTGCCGACGCTGGTACCCGTAATGATCTGGGGCCGCCAGCCCAGCTCGATCAGCGCCCGCCAGACGCCCACCTGATAGCTGCCGCGGGCGCCCCCGCCCGCCAGCACCAGCGCCTTTACAGGGGTGTTGTTCTGCGCCATGTTTTCTGCCTCCTTTGATGTGTTCCGGTTTTGCCTAGATTATAGCATATTTCCCGGGAGATTTCTCTCTGTTTTTGTAACAAAAAATGTGCTATAATAAATTCACCTTGCCAGAACGATTCAGGAGGACGACAGATGCACCGCAAGCAATGGATTTTCGACATGGACGGCACCCTCACCGACAGCATGACCGTGGTGTGGCAGGGCGCACCGCTGGAGCTGCTGCGCCGCTATGGCCGCACCGCAAGACCCGGCATCCACGATGTTCTTCTGAGCATGGGGATGGTGGAGGGCGCGGAATATCTCATCCGCACCTACGATCTGCCCCTGACCCTCCGGGACTACGAGCCTGCCATGCGGCAGGTCATCCGGGACCTGTACAAAAAAGTTGAGCTGAAGCCCGGCGTCCGGGAGATGCTGGCCCGGCTGAAAGCCGAGGGCGTGCGGATGTGCATCTGCTCCAACACCTGGGCAGAGCAGTGCGAAGAAGTGCTCACCCGGCTGGGCGTCGCAGACTATTTCGAGTTCTTCTACACCGCACAGGGCGCGAAGAGCAAGGCCCACCCCGAGGTGTTCCACGAAGTCCTCGAGCGGCTGGGCGGCAGCGAACCCGCCGACGCCGTTGTCTGCGAGGATGCTGTCTACGCCACCCGTACGGCCAGGCAGTGCGGCTTTTACCTCATCAACATCGAGGATGAGACCAGCGCTGCCGATAAGCCCGAATTGCAGCGCCTCGCCGACCAGTACATAACGGATTGGACGCATCTGGACTGGACAAAATTATAAAGCAATGGGAGGCCCTTCCGGGCCTCCCCATTGCTTTATCGGAACTGCTTTTCCAGATAATCTTTCAGCGCCGTGCGGGCTGCAGGCTCCCGCCCGCGGGGGACAGGAACCCGTGCGCCGCTCTGCATCCAGAACTCACCCGCCGCCAGCTGGGACACCGCCGCCAGATTGACCACATAGGAGCGGTGGAGCTGGACGAAGCGCTCATCCGCCAAAAGCGGCTGGGCCACCTGCGCGAACGGCACCCGGACGGACAGGGACGGCACATCCTCGCCGCTGGCGAGATGGAAATGCACCACATGGTGGGTACACTCAAGGTATTCGATGTCCGCGAAGGGCAGTACCCGCAGACCCGACGCCGTGGCTACCGGGATGGCCGGGCCGTACTCCGGCTCGGCGGCCCG
>OGYN01002593.1_pt1 | contig 13107 bp, 10 predicted proteins | sample 1576551 | NCBI WGS metagenome assembly OGYN01 (sample SAMEA3541589, study PRJEB24748) | human gut metagenome | biome: human gut; feature: human-associated habitat; material: faeces | place: China | collected 2012 | reverse complement strand
ATTTCCGTTGACGATAATAACTATATTCTGGTCGGTAAGCTTAAGTCAAAAGGAGAAAGTCTGATACTTTCTGCTAATCCGGTTCAGAAAATAACGGAGCAGGAACAACAACCGGCAAAAGAGGAACCGGTAAAGACTGCCGTTCAGTCCGAAGTAGCATCGGAGGCGGATACAGTGTGGAGTGTATCTCCATATTCAGCTATACTTCCTGATGCCATTGATTATTTCCGTACTCATAATAAATATAAAGATTGGGATCCGAAAAAGGGCAAGCGCGTCCTTGTGCGTGGCATCGCAGAAAAAGACGGAACAATTACAGGTATAGGCATCAGTTATGGATGGGATCTCGATCCTCAGAGCGGGGCTATGAAGAATAAGAGCGAGGGAACTTGTGGGCTGAAAGAGTTGGATGAAGAAGCCTTAAGGCTGATCCGGCAGGCTAAACTTTTACCCGGAATGACAGATAAGAAAATACCGGTCAGAAGTAAATTCGTTATTGTAGTCGATTTCCCTCCTAAATGACGAGTTAATTTCATTTTGTCAAATTTACAATTTGTCCGGTAAGCTCTGTCTGTAACCGGATAAATTCGGATGAAGATTCATGCAGCGCAAAAAATGCGCTGCATTTGGCTTCTGTGTTTGTCTATATTGTAGCTGTTTTGCTGATTGGCGGATGTTTGGATATGATATTCCTTGATCTGTCTGTCTACTTGTCTCCTGTGCTTGCTGTTTGCTTTCTTTCTTCTATCGGTGGTTTTTCTTTTTCAGTATGCAACCAGCCTCTTTCTTCCCCAATTGGGTCACTGATTTATCCTCCGTTTTTAGTAAGTTAACATCCTGTTGGCAAAGAATTAGTTTTCTACCGACAGGAAGTTAACTTACTCCTTTCATGAAGTTAACTTACCATATTCTGTTTATTCATATCCTGCTTGCATGATTATGCCATTTCTCTGGATTTATTCGCTTTTGTTGTATATCATTGCTTTTTTTATTCATTTTCATTTCTATTTCTTGCCGCTTCTACCAATGATCGGTTAGCTGGGAACGGTATATTGCAACTATTTGTCATAGAAACACTCTGTTTCCTTACGTTTCTCTATTTCTTTGGTCGAGCTTTGTCTATTGAGTGTGTGGTCGTCTCTATGGTTTGTTTAATACCCGTCTGATTATCAACACTAAATTACGATATGCTCGTATTTTATTGATTCGCAAATAAATATGTGTATTGTTTCTCGCTGAAAAGTTTGCTTTTATTAAATGCAATCCTTATTTTTGGAGAAATAATTTTAAGCCTTATTTTTTGATAAACAGGCAGAAGAATGAAGCGGAATATATGTTTTTACTTGATGCCTTAGGGGATTGATACGTTGCTCATGAACCCAAAGCTTTGTTGCAAAACGACTAAAACGACTAATATGAAACAGAACACCTTTTTTGTTAATGTATGGACCTTGATGCTGATTCTGGGTCTTATTGCTTGTGGAGAGAAAAAAACGCAGGTGAAAACAGAACTTCAGAGAATAGAAGCTTTTGCATTTGATGTTTATTTACAAAGCTATGCCGGTACTTTTTGCTATTCTACTTCAGCCCGGATCGATGGTAAAGAGTGTCTGATTGTTTATAATGGAAAACTTCATTCCATTGACATCCTGAATCTGGCTGATCGCCGGCCATTAAAGCAAATAGCTCTGGCTAAGGATGGTCCGGATCAGATACTTGCTCCCAAAGGGATCGGCTATTATAAAGATTCGTTTATCATACTGAATACCGGTGGTTTGTATCGGGTTGGTCAGGATGGAAAAGTGGTGTCTAAGAAACTTCTCAATGATTTTCCGCAGATTAAGGAAGAAGGGTATGGAATAGCCGTTCCCGATCTTACTGTTTACTTTAGCGTGTATAGCTTCTTCGGATTTGATGCTGCGAATGGAAGAGTGGCTTTACCCCTCTACTTTTATGAGAAAGATACTACGGGAGAATATCCGAAGAAAGTGCTGATTGTTTCGTGTGACGATTGGAATATACGGGATGAAGTGGAGATACATTGTCCTGATGTGATAAGGAAAGAGGGAGATATGCAATTACTGGGTTGTGTCAACGTGCTTCCCTACGGTGACCGGTTGATTTATAATTTCCCTGCGTCTTCCAAAGTTTATGTTTACGATCTGTCTGCAAAAAAGAGTAAAGAATATGATTTTCCTTCTACCTTTACAGATCCTTTTTTCCATTTACCGGATATAAATGGGTCGGAGCCCGGTTTCGGATGCCTCAAAACCGGTTATTATTTCCCATTGTGTTACGATGCCTATCATAATGTGTTCTGGCGTATTCAACAGGGGCCTTTAGATGGTCATGGAGTGGGAGGAAAGCCCTTTTCCGTCATGTGTATATCACCTGATTTTTTGAATAGTGCAGAGTATGTGATTCCTGCCGGTGCATCTATCTATCCCGATTTGGCTTTTACAGATTCTTTGATCTTGTTGCCGTATACGGGAGGTGATAAAATCGGTGAAAACAATATGTGCTTTTATGGACTGCAATATAGAGAATAGTAGTTGTGGAAAGGACTGCTTGGAGGCGTTCCCGTTAATTAATTTAATTTCATAGGGTATGAAACTGTTTATTTCGTCATTGTACTTTATGTGGTCTGCTGAATTTGATCTGTATAATACAGATCAAAGGTTGTGATATAATAATGACATCTTAAAATGAATTCTGTATGAAAGTTTTGTATGTAATTTTTATATGTGTTTTGTATTCATGTATGCAAAATGTTGAGCCGGATAATAAGATAAATGTGGGTGCAGCAATGAATGCTTTGGGAAAGATAACGGCACAGACAATATCTTCTAATGTGAGATATGTAGCATTGGAAACAAATGATAGTAGCCTTGTGGGAGAAATGCCGGATATGCGGGTGTTAGAGCATGCCATACTTGTATCTTCCGTAAATCAATGCCTGAAACTTTTTGATCGATCTACCGGTAAATTTATTCGGGATATAGGTCATGTCGGAACAGACCCGCAGGGATATGCTAAAGATGCTTGGGGAAAAGTGAACTATTGGGTTGATTATGACCAAAACATAATATATGTTTTAGGTTGGGGTAATGATTTAATATTGTATGATTTAGCTGGTAATTATAAAGATAGAATTTGTATAGATGATAATGTACGCTATAATTTGCAGCAAAGCTATCTATATGTTACTTATGGTAAACTATGGGGACATAATAAACTTTATATTTCCAATCGGACGTCACCCTTGTTTTGTATAGACGAAAACTCTAATCACATTACAGATATAGTAGGTTTACCGGTAGATTTACTTCCTATGGATGATTTGCAATCTGTATCGGAACTTTTAGGGGATTATGTATCTTATGGCGGTGATTTGACAATGGCTTCATTTGCCAATGGTGGAAAGTTTTACACAGCCATTAATAGTCCTTCCTTATGGCGGTTTGAGAATGATATTAGATTAAAACAAACATTCAACGATACGATCTATACGCTGTCGGATAGTAAAATTAAACCTTATTTAATTTTCGAGCTAGGGGATTGGGCTTGGCAATATCAAGATCGGTTGGAAGAAGGTGGATGTGAAAAGAAAATCATGATTGATTATGCTTTGGAAAATGAGAGATGTATTTATTTTCATTTTCATACAGGGTTCTATACTAAAAATAGGCAGGCTTTTTGTGGACTATATTATAAAGCTGATCATAGAGTTGTGTTGATGTGCGGAGATAGACTGTTGGATACAGTTAATAGACAATCTCTCAGAGTTAGGGGAGTAAGTTCTGATGGCTGTTTTATAGCTCTGCTGCAACCTGATGAGTTGTGTGATGAAGTGAAAAAGAAAACGGGAAGTAAAGAAGAAGACAATCCTATAGTGGTAATATTGGAGTAAAAGAACAAATGTTTTTTTATAAAATTCAAAAGAAGGTATAGACTAAATATTGTCTTTTATAGGAGTGGACCATAAGAAGGTTTTTGGAAGAACTGTTGGCGTTATATTGGGGGATATAGAGGGCAAAAGTAGGTATAATGGTAAAATTGACTTGTATTACAAACTTGTAACTGTCCGGGTATTTAGGGTTAAAATCGTGCGCTTTATGTCTATTGTGTTTATATACAGTGGTTTATATCGCATTATTTTTCATGAATTTGTCCGGGTAGATAATTTGCGAATTGGTTCAACATGATTTAACTTTGAACCAAGGAGGGAGGTCCCTTTTTGAGTGATGTAATTCAAATCTGTTAGCCATGGATAAAATAGAGTTTAGAGAAGATAAGATAACGTTTTCATATAAGAAATCTTATGGAGAATGTTTGTATCAGGATTTAATTGCTGTGGAATATAGCAAGCCTTACTGTATATTACAAATAGGAGGTAGGAACAGTATTCTGTTTTTAATAAGCCTACGTGTGATTCTGGAAAAATTGCCTGCCGATTTTCTGCTGATAAATAGAGGAATTATAGTAAATAAAGAGCGTATTGTAGATTGTGTACTTCAGGACGGGGCATATCATATAAAGATGGATAATAATAAAATTTATAGGATTAGCACTCGTAAGCTGGCTACAGTTAAGAAATATTTTATGGTACAAAATGATACTATTTAGGTTTAGGTCATAAAAGATGTATAGGAGAAAAAAACTGCAAAAAAAGATTATATACTACGAAAATGTAGTATATTGTAGCCGTGAAAACATTTGCAGGGAGATTCTCGTCTCTAATATTGGATAGTGGGGACCTTATGCACAAACAATAAATCTTAATTCAATTGTGGCTATGAAACACATGTCCTTATTGCTAATCGGTGTATTTGTATTATTGGGATGCAGTTCCAATAAGAAGCAAGAACCTATATCCAAGTCAGGAATACCTGTCATTAATCTTTCTGAGGATGTATCGATTGTACCTTCACTTCTTTTGAGTGAGGCTGCCTCAAAGGTCGATATAGTACCGTTAGAAGTGACGGATGAATCTCTATTGGGGGAAATCTATCATCTTCAAATAACCGAGAACGATATATGGGTACACCATTATAAAGATAAATGTATTTGCCGTTTTTCCCGTTCCGGAAAATTTCTGAATAAAGTCGGAAAAATAGGTCAAGGGCCTGGTGAATTTATTCAATTATCTGATTTTTTTATAGATGAGAAACATAGAGAAATCTATATTGTATCTGCATCAAGAGGCATTTTCGTATATGATTTTGATGGTAATTTCAAGAGGCAGCCTACCAGAACAATAGTAGAAACTATGTTCGGTTCTATTTTTAATCAATTTATGATATACAATAATCACTTTTTTATTCTTCAAAATTTACCTTTATACCGAGAAATACCTAAAGATTCGTTATGGTCTCTTGCCTTGGTTGATAGTTCTTACAAGAAAAAAAAGATATTTAAAAACCCAGTACATATAGGTAAAGAAGATCAAATTATAAAGAATCGTGTCCAGATGAATTATATGTTTAATTATTGGCTGGAATCTTCTACTAACATCGATACATATAATAATCAACTAACTCTTAAGTTTCCTGACACTGATACAATTTATAGCTATGACAGTATTAAAGAGGAATTAGTGCCTCAGTATGCAATTTTTGTAGACGAAGAAAAAGGAGATTACGAATATACACATTTATGGTTTCGTGACAGGAAAGCTTTTGATTATTTTTCGATACACTCTTACTACTCTACTAAAGAAAATATTTATTTGGTAGGCAGTAAAGGAGAGGAGGTATATATATATTGTTACAATAAACAAGAAAAGAATGTAAGGTTGCAAAAACAACAAGGAGAGATAACCGAGCGTGATGTGTCTTGGTTTAGTATTCCTTTCCGTCGAATGGAATGTCCGTTTGTCCTAAGCAATGATCTATGTGGCGGCGATTTTATTATAGATTTTCGCTCTTCTGGTAAATACTGGGTAGATGTATTATATCTTGGCAATGATGGAAATAGGGTTGATTTGAATCAAATAAAATCATCTACTGTAATAGATGAATCCAAGAAAAAGGAGCTAATTCAGGTTTTGGAAAGTGCGACTGAGGATAGCAATCCGATTTTGATGATTGCAACTTTAAAATAATAGAGTAGGTTCCTATGATGGAAAAATATGTTGTTTCTAATAAATAAATTGTGATGAAGTCTATATTATTATTACTAATAATTACGCTATTGGGGTGCAGTTCCAATAAGAAGCAAGAGCCTATATCCAGGTCAGGAGTACCTGTGATTAATCTTTCTGAGGATGTATCGACTGTACCTTCACTTCTTTTGAGTGAGGCGGCGGAGAAATTGGAAATTGTTCCTTTGGAAATGACAGATGAATCTGTATTGAGTGATATTACGGAAATGCAAGTAACTGATCATAATATATGGATAGATCATGGACGCGAATTCTACATTTATCGTTTTTCCCGTACGGGAAAATTTCTGAATAGAATAGGGAGTATAGGCCAAGGGCCGGGAGAATATGTCAATTATTTAACTTTTCTTGTCGATGAAGATAAAAAAGAAGTATATATTTTTTCCACTAATAACGGTGTTTTAGTATATGATTTTGAAGGTGGGTTTAAAAAGCAAATTTCAGATTTCCAAACTATGGTTGGAATGTTTTCGTCTATATATAAGCAATATATCTTAAATGACCATAAATTTTTTGCTATCCAGAATTTTGGTTTATATAGATCTGTGGATAAAGATTCATTGTGGTCTTTTGTTTCTTTGGACGATAACTTTCAGAAAAAGAGACTATTTAAAAATCCGGTTCATGTGGGTAAAGAAGAGCAGATTATAGCTAACCGTGCCAATATGGATCGGATGGTTAATTATTGGATGGAGTATCTAACCAGTGTAGATATTTACAATGGTCAATTGACCCTTAAATATCCGGATACTGATACTATTTATTGTTATGATGATGCGACAAACCAACTTTTGCCTCAATATGCAATCTTTACAGATGAAGAAAAAGGGGATTATGAAGCTACTCATTTATGGTTTAAAGACAGAAAGGCTTTCGATTATTTTTCCATTTTTTCTTATTACCCGACTAAGGATTTTGTTTATCTGATTGGTAGTAAAGGCGAGGAGGTATATACCTATTGCTATAATAAAAAAGATGGAAGTGTTAGATTGCAGAAACGACAAAGCACAATAACCGAGCGTGATGTGCCCTGGTTCAGCTTTCCTTTGCGCCAAATGAAACGTGATTTTGTGTTAGATAATGATTTAGGTGGAGGTGATTTTACTGTTGACAGCCGTTCTTCCGGTAAATACTGGATAGATATATTAGAACCTGGCGGTGATGAAAACTGGATTGATATAGACCAAATAAAATCATCTACTGTAATAGATGAATCCAAGAAAAAGGAGCTAATCCGAGTTTTGGAAAGTGCGACTGAGGATAGCAATCCGATTTTGATGATTGCAACTTTAAAATAGAAGAATTATTATTTTGAATCTAAAGTTTTTTTTCTTCGGTTTGGCCGTTTGAGTTGAAGGAATATATTCAAGAGAAGAAAGAAAAGGGAGGAATTGTGAGTGAGCGTTTGGTTATGCTTACCGATTCACTGGATGAGGAGCAAAATCCGGTTCTTGTAATTGCTAATTTAAAGAATAGGTGGATATGGAATTTTTTATGCGAATGATATTGATACTGGGTGTTATGGTATTGGGCTTCACGGCTTGTAGTAACAAAAAAACAGTGGATCCTAATCCTGTTGTTCGGGATAATATTATTCATTTGTCAACTGCGATAAAGAATGTTCGAGAGGAAATGATGCTTTCGGAGCTGGTGGATAGTGTCAGTTATATTCCTTTGGAAACGAATCCTAATTGTATGTTAGGTAATTATCAGCGTTTGACCTTTTCTCCCCAATACATATTTTACTTAAACTATTGTTTTGATTGGAATGGGCAGTTCTTGTTCCGTATTGGGAGCCAGGGTCAAGGGGCTTGTGAAGATATCTATGCGCATGTGGCCGAAATAGTATATTTGAATAATCATTTCTATGGGAATGCCTCTAAAATAATAGAATATGATGACCGGGGGAAGTGTACGGGGAAAGAGCTTAGCTGGTTTACCCAGAAAACAATGGACACTGCACCGGTTGGACATTTGGTCAATCAGGTTTGCTTTGCTCCGGCAGGAGAAAACCTGATGTTTTATAATTCTCCGGATACGGTTTATTTCATAAATACGGATTACGAGTTTGTAGCCAAACGCAGTATGATGCCGTGGAACAGGAAAGGGATCGCTCCGTCCATGGGGAGTGTGAAGTATACGAGCTACTATAAAGATACGACCTTATTTTATAATTTTTATACGGATACAGTTTTTACTGTTACCCCCACTTCCCTGATACCTCGCTGGGTGGTGGAGTTGGATGAAGAATTACGGTTTCCTACCCAGTATCTATATGAAGATGGATTATTTTCTGATGCTTTTAAATGTTGGGAATCGGGTAATTTGGAAAACGCAAAAATGATTAAACTGCTGGATCATAAATATATAGTATCCGGTGTTTTTGAAACAGAGCGTTTTGTTTTTTTATCTGTATATGAATGCATGCCATTCAGGGAGCTGCGTAAACTGCCTGAGGCTCCTCCATTAACAGCCATTTACAATAAACGTACGGGTGAGACATTTGCCGTGAAGCAGTTTGTAGATGATCTGGGTGGAATGAAGACCTTCTCTCCTTCTTGGGGAGCGTGTAATGAAAAGCTTTTAGCCACTGTATGGCCTTATAAGTTGAAAGAATTTATAGAAGAGGAACAGTCTGCCGGACGGGCTGTGGCTCCGCAAATACTGAACTTGATGCAGCGCGTGCGAGAAGATGATAATCCGGTTCTTATAATAGCTCATTTGAAAAAATAGATTTGTCTGTTTATCGAAATCTAGAATGTTGGATTGTTGTTTTAAATATAAATTGGTATGAATAAAGTTCGATTGGCCTTGTATTTGGGTATATTGGTGCATCTGATCGGTTGCTCTTCTTTTCATTCAGAGAAGATTGATTTGTTAGCTCAGGTGCCATCTGATTGTCCGATTGTTCGGTTCTATATCACATTAATCATTTAAAGTTATCGATATTATGAAATCACTTTTATTTTTTTGTTTAAGTACATTTCTCTTTTACTCGTGTAGTAAGAAAGAAAATAGTCTTTATCCTGTAATAGACTTAGCCGATGCTATCGAGAATCCGGTGGAGAAATCTGTATATGATGTTGCGGAAAGTGTAGAGGTCGTGCAATTAGAGACGAATGATTCGTTACTGATTCCATACGTGAGCCAGTTAATAATGACCGATCAGTATTTTATCATAGGATATGGTAAGAAGTGCTCTCTTTTTTCTCATTCCGGAAAATTTGTTTGTGATATAGCTCAGAAAGGAAGTGGTCCGGAGGAATATACAATGTTGATGAATTTGCTTTATATAAACAATCGTGTTTTGATTACAGACTTAAATAATAAAGTTAATGTTTACTCCTTAAATGGGAAGTTTATTGAATCCTATCAGGCACTTCCGGACATGTTTTCTGCCATTTATCCAATGTCGGACAAGAACTTTATAGGCTTTAAAGCTCAGAGTGGAGGAGATGAAAAAGAACGTCTTGTGTTCTATCGACGGGATGAAAAGAGGGGGGCTATTCCATATCAACAAAACTATCAGGCAAAAAAAGTTTGTTTCTTCCCTCATGAAGCCCAATTTTCATCTTTACATGATAAATTGTACTTTAAGCAGTTGCTTAATGACACTATTTTCTCTGTGGATACGGTAAAGCACTCTCTTTCTCCTGAATATATAATCGACTGGGGAAAGTTGAGATCTAACGATAGATTGCGCTACTCTTTGGAAAATCCGGACGAAGAATTGTTTTTGCACATGCCATACGTTCCTTTGTTCAGTATGACTGCTAATGGATTAGTCTTAGGGGCTATTACAGTAGACATAGATCAGAAGAAGCAATATTACTTAACTGCATTCTATGATAAGGCAAATCATCAGGCGGATCTTTTCGAACTAAAATTATCAAAAAAAGAGATGGATTATTTTGGTGAACCTACAGGTAAGCTTCCTCCTTATCTGGAGGGTGATACTTTTTTCCCGGAGTATATTTCCCAAGATGGCAATTATTTGATTTCTGTCAGAACTCAACCTTTAAAAGAAGAATTGAATCCTGCGTTGATTGTAGTGAAGCTGAAATAATGAATATGGCCTGACACTGATAGATTTCTGATTTTTATATAAGTATTAGTAGCTGCGGAACTAATAGCCTGTTATTTGGGACAGGCTATTGCGCATTAATGTCTCTATTGGTGCTTGAGGGATGTTTAGTTCGTGTAACAGGCTAAGAACCAGATAAACTTCGCATAATACAGGCCGATTATTTGTATCCGGAAGCAACTCTGCTATCCAATTTATCAGGTGGAAGAGATATTCTTTTATTTTTAAGGCTGTGGGAGTGTTGAAGTTTTCTCTTGTACATAGACGTGAATAGAAATAGTAAGCTAAGCCCGAAACTCCTTTTCCTAATCCGAGGTCAGTCAAAGACTTTTGTTCAATGACTGAATATACAGCGGAGTCTATTTGATGTAGTATTTCATCACTATTGCCTTCGACCAGTTTCTTTTGCAGTAAATATTCAATTCCCGTTCCAATGCCACATAACCCATTCTCGTAAGTGATAGGAACAGCCAGAGAGCAGTGGTCTATTATCTTGTTCAGTAATTTATCTGCCTCCTCTTCTAATTCTGTATCGTTCGTTTTTTGGCTTAATTGAAAAAGCTCAATCGTTCGTTCCATCCACCTTGATAAAAGTCGATTTTTGATTTTGTTCATAGAGCTATTGTATTTGCAATATAGCTCTTTTAAAACTTGCCAAGTGTACTCTTGATGCCATGGCTTTATACTTCCGGTATAATGAATGATGATGATGTCGGATAACATTTCAGGGGTATGCAAAGTTTCACTGGTAGTGAAATTATAGATATTGGGAATTAGCTTTATTTTGCCTTTACATATACAATTAATTGCATCTTGATCCTGATATCGATCCCGGTTTATATAAATTGATGTGTGTTGCAATAGCTTTTCCTGTATTTTATCTTTTCTAAGGTCTTTCAGATTCAACAGTAGTACGCCTGCATTGATGTATACATCCTTTTCCGCTAGTTCCAGTATCTTTCTATAATTGATTCGTCTTATAAAGATATCATCCACTCCTGCACAATAATAACCTTCCAAATCCAGTTCCCACAATGGCTCTATGCTGCCATTGATTACTAAATCTGCATCCAGGTATAGGGCTTTATCCAGATTGGGAAAAAGATCTGCGATGGCATAACGATAAAGAGTGTGTTCGGTGATGTATCCTCCTTTTTTCTTGAGTTGCTTGAATGATTCTGAATCTATTATCTCCCATTGGATAGTTACACAGGTAAATACATTTTCTATTTCCTGAAGGAGCTCTTTGCTTTCTAACGAAATATAATCTGTCAGAATGTATATGCTTATATTCAAATATCTATTATTCTCAAGAATAGATACTATAGAGGTACAGCAATGGTCAATGTATTCTTCATTGATTGCAAAGAAGATTGGTATTGTGTTTTTCATGCTTGTGTGGTTAAAAAGGATTATTTGTCAGAGGCAAATATATCTGTTTTTTAGATATATTTCTGTTTATAAGGATTATTTCTATAGGTATATGACGTTCGGTATAAAAAAAGGCTACGTTCGGTACATCTTTTCTGATAATATTTGGATATGAAGTAAGGTGGGCATACCTTGCAAACAAATCTAATAAAGATATGGATTCACAACTACAACAAATAGCTCAATATTCAGAGTGTAGGAAATCATTAGAGTTTCATTGTTTTAAACTTTTAGAGCAAGAGTTATGAAGACGGTGTGCATATACGATGATTATTCTATATCATCCGGAAGTGGAGTGGGGACCTTCTTGAAGGATTTTGCACAATGTGCTACGCAATGGAAAGATACGCATATCTGCATGATTATGTTTCGCACTAATGTAGAGGAATTTAGTATCTGTATGCGTGGAGAGTTAGAATATTTTCTATTCCCTAAAACATTTTGTGTCAATCCCTTCGAAGAATGTGAAGAGATTTGTTCATTGCTGAAACAATATATTCCTGATTCAGATAATACTTTTTTTCTATTTAACTATGTTCCCTGTGATAAGTTGATGCGCATGACACGCAACTATTTTTCACTGTCGAAACAAATTTGTGTTATACATGAATTTAGTTGGACTACTCCATTGCTGGGTGATGTTACATTATTCAGGAAATTGATATCTAAGACGAAAGAAAAGATTTCTTTCTGTTATGAGGGGATAATAGAATTATATCGACGTGAAGCAGAACAATGTCAAATGGCTGACCGGGTGGTTTGCCTGTCAGAAGATACCTATGATATCTTGTACGAATGTTATCAGGTTCCTAAAGAAAAAATTGCATTAATCTCTCATGGTATGAGAACGATAAGAAAGTCTTTTTCAGAAATGACGAAGCGAAAATGGAAACAAAAATATTATTTGAATCCTGATGAAAAGTTAATCGTAATGGTAGGGCGTATCTGTAAGTCTAAGGGGATGTTTGCTTATTTGGAGGCTTTCAAGAATGTCTTGAAATATGATTCTAATTGCCGTTTAGTTGTTATTGGAGATCTGTGTAATGCGCCGGATCTATTAGCAGCAGCAGGCAAGGCTGTATCGAAAGTGACATTGACCGGGAGACTGGACAAGGAACTTCTATCCTATTGGTATCGGATGGCTGACATTGGGGTAATACCTTCATATGCAGAGCAATGCTGCTATGTAGGTCTGGAGATGATGAGCTATGGACTTCCGATAATTGCATCCGATGGTTTGGGGGTGAAGCGTATGTTTCCAGATGGGTTGAATGCTTACGTTGCTCCTATTGGGAACAGGAGAAATCCAAAGGAGTTTGTACAGAATTTGGTGGATTGCACCTTAAAGTTATTGAGTAATTCGGCAGAACAAAGAAAAACAAAGAATAGTGCACGTCGTATTCTGAAGGAGAAGTACAATTTTTCGGAG
>OGYN01002590.1_pt1 | contig 13130 bp, 12 predicted proteins | sample 1576551 | NCBI WGS metagenome assembly OGYN01 (sample SAMEA3541589, study PRJEB24748) | human gut metagenome | biome: human gut; feature: human-associated habitat; material: faeces | place: China | collected 2012 | reverse complement strand
GCTATAAGGTCTATGGCGAGGAGCGCGTGCGCGCCGTGTCCTACGCCGCCGCCGTATCCAAGGCCGCCGGCAGCAGCCTTGCGCCGCTGCTGGATCGGCAGCTCACGGTGGAGGGCGGCTACCCCATGCGGGTGGACGAACTGCGCTACTGCGAGGAGGGCGGTGTGGAAGCCGCTATCCGAGGTGAGACGGTGCTGATGGGCAGCGCCTATTTCATGAAAAAGCGCCGGGTGGCGCTGCCGCGGGATCTGAAGCTTCAAACCGGCCTCTTTCTGGCGGTGGACGGCGTGCTGACGGCGGTGTTCGCCGTGAAGTACCAGCCCTCCCGCAACGCGGAGTGGGCGCTGCGGGCTATGCGCCGCAGCCGTATCACGCCGGTGCTGGCTGTCCGCAGCAGCAATGTGACCCCCGGCCTTATCAAGCGGAAGTTCGGCGTGGACGCCAAGGTGGTCTATCCCGATGTGTCCACCCGGCTGGCGCTGGCACAGCTGGCGTCGCAGCAGGGTGACGCACCCAACGTCATCGTCTGCCGCGAGGGGCTTCTCCCGCTGGCAGAGTCGGTGGTGGGAAGCCGCCGCATGGTGCGGGCTGTCCGCACCGCCACCGTCCTCAGCTATATCGGCTCCCTGTGCGGTATCCTGCTGGCCTACTACCTGACCTCCGTGGGCAATTTCACGGTGCTGACGCCGGTAGCCATGGTGCTGTTCCTGCTGCTGTGGCTTCTGCCCACCCTGCTCATCGCCGGACTTGTCCGCCACTTCTGATCTAACAAAAAAGGGAACGGAGAGCGCTGCTCTCCGTTCTCTTTTTGTCTCTATGCGTTTTTCTCTTTTTTTACGCCTCTGCCGGTGCAGGCTCCGGCAGCTTCTCCGGCCATCCGGGCCAGCTCTGGCGGATGATATCCGCCACCTCGCCCCGCTCCGTACCCAGCACGGCGGCCAGCTCGCCATACAGCTGATCCTCGGCGCGCTTGAGATAGCGCTCGTCCATCTGACTGACCTTTTTGCCATGGCGCACCGCCCACGCCCGCTTGCGGCACACATTGTGGATCATAGCGGCCAGCTCGCCGCACTCGCAGCGCATCACCACCTGATGGTAGAAATCCCGGGCAGCCCGGACGCCCGCCTGCTCCGGCTTGCAGGGCGGCAGCATGGGGATAGACGCGATCAGCGCCAGCGCCGCCTCTCTCGTGATAACGGGGCGCATCAAAATGCCGGTGTCCACCGGCGTCAGCACCGTGCCGCTGCGGTACAGCGGCGTCAGATGATAGTAGAGCCGGCCGCCGTCGTCATAGGCCATCCCGGACGGGCCAACACGCTCCACCCGGCAGACGCCCTCGCCGCCATACACCACCAGGTCACCTGCTGCAAACATTTTTTCACACTCCTTACACAAACACACAAAGCATGGAAACGCCGCACGTCCGCTCTTCCCCAGCCGTGCGGCTCTTTACTCACTGTGAGAATTATACCACACTATGTCAAAAAATGTAAGGGCGATTTTTAAGAAATTTTGCTGGAAACGCTGGTTATCCGGAAAAAACGTGGTACAATGTGGAAAAACACTGAAAGGATCCTTTTCCCATGAAAAAGCCCGATATCCATCCCTCCGTTTTTGTGGCGCCCGGCGCTGTCGTCCGGGGCGACGTACAACTGGCCGCCGGCAGCAGCGTGTTCTATAACGCGGTGCTGCGGGGCGACCGCGCCGCCATCTCCATCGGCGAGTGTACCAACATTCAGGACAACTGCGTGGTCCATGTGGAGTATGACCTGCCGGTGACGGTGGGTAAGAATGTCACCGTGGGACACGGCGCCATCCTCCACGGCTGCACCATCGGCGACGAGACGCTGATTGGCATGGGTGCCATCGTCCTCAACGGCGCAAAAATCGGCAAGAACTGTCTCATCGGTGCCGGCGCGCTGGTGACCCAGAACGCCGTCATCCCCGACGGCAGCATGGTCATCGGCTCTCCCGCCAAGGTAAAGCGCCCGCTGACGGAGGAGGAGATGGCCTCTGTCCGCCAGTCCGCCGCCGACTACCGGCAGGAGGCGCAGGAGTGCAAGGCGTTGGAGGTAACGCTGTAAGCGAAAAAGAAAGCCGCAGGCATCTGCGGCTTTCTTTTTGTTTATTTCTGCGCGGCGGCCTTCTCCCGGTCCGCTTGGATCAGCAGCTTCAGCGCCTCCACGCCCACCTGCACGGCGGCGGTGGTGTCCTCGCTCATATCCTGATCCAGCCCGGCCTTTTCCCGCTCCTGGTTCCACACCACATGGAAGCAGGAGCCGCAGCGGCATTGCAGGGCATCCGCCACCACGAACAGCGCGGAGGACTCCATCTCGCTGGCCTTGACGTGCAGGCGCTTCCACGCCTCCCACTTATCCAGCAGCTCGTAGGACACCGGCATCCTGGCAGGGCTGTGCTGACCGTAGAACGCATCCTTGCACTGGACGACGCCTACCTGCGTCCGCTTGCCCAGCGCCTTGGCTGCCTGCACCAGCGCGGTGGTCACCTCGAAGTCCGCTACGGCGGGGTACTCAATAGGCGCGTACTCCCGGCTGGTATGCTCGAAGCGGATGGCGCCGGTGGCCACCACCACGTCGCCGCTGCGGACGTCCAGATCGATGCCGCCGCAGGTGCCTACGCGGAGGAATGTGTCCGCGCCGATGTTGTGCAGCTCCTCCATGGCGATGGAGGCGGACGGCCCGCCGATGCCGGTGGAGCAGACGGACACCTTCTCCCCCAGCAGCGTGCCGGTGTAGACGGTGTACTCCCGGTTCTGCGCCACGAAGCGGGCGTCGTCAAACAGTGCGGCAATCTTCTCGCAGCGCCCCGGGTCGCCGGGCAGGATCACATAGCGGCCTACGTCGCCCTCCTCGCAGTGGATATGGTATTGTTTTTCCAGATTTTGCATGATTTGACCTCCTGTCAGCTATACGGTCGGTCATATCCGCCGCATACATTACGTTTCGTAATCGTTTTTGCGTATCTTTGAATGGATATTGTACCATACGCAGGTGCAAAAGGCAACGTTTCTGCGGCAAAAGCCAAAAAATGCACATCCTGCCAGTATTCTTCACGGCTATGAACGCCGCCGCAGACGGATACTAACTGCGGCGCAACGCGCACAACGAGCAAGGGAGGTTTTTGCATCATGAGACGATTTTCCGCGATCCTCGCGGTGCTGGTACTGGCATTGGCGCTGACGGCCTGCGGCAAGGACGATGACCGGAACAACGGCGGCAGTCCCAGCCGCCCTGATACCAACCAGAGCCAGAACGCCCCGCAGGATAACGGCAGCGGCGGCAGCTGGCAGAACGGCACAGACACGCCCACCCAGCCCGGCGCCGGAGAAAACCGGCAGAACGGTGAGGATACGCTGCCCGGCACGCAGGCGGAGGGACGTATGGGACGCCGCGCCCCGCGGCGCGGCGCGGACAGCACCGCCACCTTCCGGCAGATGCTGGAAAACGGCTACGTCCACGACAGCGACGGCTTTCTCAACGACGGAGAGAACACCAGCTGGTAGCGGACACATACGCCGCTATGGGGCGCAGGGAGACAGTTTTTCCCTGCGCCCACTTGCATTTTCGGAAAAAAGGGATATGATATGAGAGAAAGACTATGTGCCGCCGCAGGCGGCAGAGAAAAGAAGGTTTTACTATGACAAAGATCGATATCGTATCCGGCTTTCTGGGCGCAGGCAAGACCACGCTCATCAAGAAGCTGCTGGCGGAGGCCTTTCAGGGCGAGAAGCTGGTGCTCATCGAAAATGAATTCGGCGAGATCAGCATCGACGGCGGCTTTCTGAAGGAGTCCGGCGTCCAGATCAGCGAGATGTCCTCCGGCTGCATCTGCTGCTCGCTGGTGGGCGACTTCAACAAGGCGCTGAAGGACGTGCATCAGCAGTTCGCCCCCGATCGCATCCTCATCGAGCCCTCCGGCGTGGGCAAGCTCAGCGACGTGATTGTGGCGGTGGAGAACACTGTTAAGGACGTGCCGGACATGAAGCTCAACAGCTTCGTCACCGTGGCCGACGCCACCAAGGTGAAGGTCTACATGAAGAATTTCGGCGAGTTCTACAACAACCAGATCGAGTCCGCCGGCACCATCATCCTCTCCCGCACCCAAAAGCTGAATCAGGAGAAGCTGGAGGCTGCCGTGGCTCTGCTGCGGGAGAAAAATCCCAACGCTGCCATCCTCACCACGCCGTGGGACGAGCTGGACGGCAAGACCATCCTCAGCGCCATCGAGAAGGTGTCGCTGGCCGATGAGCTGCTGGCGCGGATGCAGGCCGAGCACGCGGCGGACGAGGCGGAGCATCACCATCATCACCACGACCACGAGGAGGATGACCACGACCACTGCTGCCACCATGACCATGATGAGGACGAGCATTGCCACCATCACGAGCATGACCATGACCACGACCACGAGCATTGCCACGACCATGACCACGAGCACGAGCATCATCACGACGGCGAGGAGTGCGACGATCCCCATTGCAGCTGCCACCATCACCACCATCACGCCGACGAGGTGTTTACCAGCTGGGGCGTGGAGACGGTGAAGGTATTCACCGAGAGCGAGCTGGAGACCATCCTCACCGCGCTGGACAGCGGCGACTACGGCGCGATCCTCCGCGCCAAGGGCATCGTCCACAGCGAGGACGGCAAGTGGCTGCACTTCGACTTCGTGCCGGAGGAGCATCAGATCCGCTTCGGCGCCGCCGACTACACCGGCCGCCTGTGCGTCATCGGCTCCCAGCTGAAGGAGGGCAAGCTGGCCGCGCTGTTCGGCCTGTAAGACGCGAGGTACACCGTATGGATATTCCTGTTTACCTCATCGCCGGCTTTCTGGATGCCGGCAAGACCAGCTTTATCAACGGCATTTTGCAGGACGGCTTCGCCGCCGAGGACCGGACGCTGCTGCTGTGCTGCGAGGAGGGCGAGACGTCCTACGACCCCAAGGTGCTGGGCAACGTATTCACCTACACCATCGACGAGCCGGAGCAGATGACGCCGGAGCTTTTCAAGAAGCTGGAAAAGCAGTACCGTCCCAAGCAGGTCATCATCGAGTACAATGGTATGTGGCAGATCGAGCCGCTGTACCGGGAGGGGCTGCCCGCCAACTGGATCCTGTATCAGATCATGTGTCTGGTGGACGCCAACACCTTTGAGCCGTATGTGCGGAACATGGGGCAGCTGATGATGGAGAAGATCTCCAACGCCGACCTGCTGATCTTCAATCGCTGCAACGAGCAGCTCCGCGCCCAGCTGCGCAGCCGCAACCTGCGGATGGTGAACCGCCGCGCCGATATCTATCTGGAGAACACCGACGGTACCAGCGAGGAGTATGTGACGCCGGAGATGTCCCCCTTCGACCTGTCCGGCGGCAAGCTGGACGTGCCGGACGATGACTACGGCATCTGGTATGTGGACATGATGGACAACCCCGACCGCTACGAGGGGGTGGAGGTGTCCTTCAAGGCCATCATGTGCCACTCCAAGAAGTTCAAGGGCGTCCACTGTCCCGGCCGCTTCGCCATGGTCTGCTGCGACAAGGATATGCAGTTCCTGGCGCTGGTCTGCCGGGGCGAGGGGCTGGAACGCTTCAAGGATAAGGAGTGGGTAGAGATCCACGCCACCGTGAAGAAGGAGAGCTGCGACGCCTATCAGGGCGAGGGCCCCGTGCTGTATGTCAGCAGCGTGACCGACGCCGCCAAGCCCGCCAACGAGGTGGTGTCCTTCTGAGGACACATCGTCAATAACATAAAAAAGATGACGTTCCGCACAGGCGGAGCGTCATCTTTTTACGTTTGCAGCGTGATGCGGCGGGCATCGGTGTCCCGCAGGGCGATCACGGTGTCCAGCACCTGATAGGCGGTGATCCCGCCAAAAGGTACGGTGTGCAGCGCGGTGACCCGCTGCCCGGGGAGAAAGCCCAGATCCTCCATGCGGCGGGCTTTCCGGGGCGGAAAGTCCAGCGCGGCCACGCGGCCGCTCTCACCGGGTAACAGCTGCGCCAGTGTTTGCGTCATGCGGCACGGCCTCCTCATAAGGTGTCCATACCAGTCTATGCCGCCGGTCACTTCAGAGTGATGCTGTTTTGCAGGACGGTGGCGCTGTATAAAAGCAGCACGTCCGCGTCGTCGGGAAAGTCCACGACACGCCCCAGCCGGTCGGACGCCAGATACCGGATATCCACGGCGTACACCGTGCGGTAGCTCTCCGCCAGCAGCGGGATGATGCTGCTGCCGAAGGAGTCCCGGAACACCACCAGCGTCCTGTCCGACAGGGCGTTGGGGTTGTCGATACGCAGCAGGGAGCGGCTGCCGGACAGGAACAGGTCGTAGGGCGCGTCCTGCGCGGCGGTGAAATCGTACACGCCGCCGTCGGTGTCCGTCTCGTAGTTATGGACGGTGCAGCCCTCCAGCACAGGGGAGGTCAAATAGGACAGGGTGTCCGGCTCCAGCGGCTCCTCGGTCTTTCCCCAGTAGCTGCCGTGAAACGCCCCCTCCAGCGCGCACAGCGTCTCGTCCCGCGTACCGGACACCGGCGCGCCCATGGCGGTCAGCAGCGCATCCGCCGTGGGGTGCAGCTGCTCCTGCCGCCAGTGGGGGTCAGTACGGTAGTAGTCCGCCAGCGTCAGACCGGCGGCGATATCCACCGGCGTCAAAAAGTCCAGTGCGCCGCACAGGTAGTCCGCTGTCTCCGCCGCGCCGGCGGGGGTGTAGCCCTCCGGCGGCACGGTGAACTGCGCCTTGTCCGGCACCACCGCCAGAAAGATGGTGCGCCCGGTGAAGTACAGGTCGTACAGGTGCCGAAAGCGATAGGCGGCGCGATCCAGCGAAGCGGCGTCAAACGCCGCGTCCGTCTTGGCGGCGTAGCCGTTGTAGACGTACACCACGTCGTCCGGCGCGGACGGCTCCGGCGCAGGCGCAGGCGCGGGGATACGGGATATCCCCAGCACCAGCGCCGCCGCCATCAGCAGGAACGCGCCCCGCTGCACCATCCTCCGTGTCACAGGATGGCCTCGTCGTAGGCGGTGTGGACGGCGTGGTCGCCGTAGATGCCCTTCAGGTGGGTCATGAAGGTGTCCAGCAGCTCATCCGCGCCGAAGACGGTGACCACATACTCGTCACCCACCTCGGCCACGACCAGCTTGTCGGGGAAGCCGCACATCCACTGGCGCTGCATGATGTTGTCACGCAGCGCCTTGGCCAGCTCAGCGGTGTCGCCGGTGGCGTGGTAGGCGGCGGCGGTGAAGGTGTTGGCGTTCATCATGTGGACAAGGGACGCGGCCTCGTCCACCGCAGCGGTCTCCGGCAGGCCCAGCTCGATGTCCACCAACTCACGGTCCTTCAGGTCGAAGACGCCGGGGGCGTCCTCTCGGGCGTTGGCCTCGGAGAAATCGCCGCCGGCAACGGCAAACTTCTCGTCCTCACCGTAGGTGTTCCATACTGTCTCCAGTATGTCCAAGGCGCTCTTGGGCCGCACGGGGTTGCCGTCGCTGGCGTTATTCTTGTCGCCGCAGGCGGCCAGACTCAGCACCAGCAGGGCGGCCAGCACAAGGGATACGATCTTTTTCATGGAAATGTCCTCCAAAATTTGAATGTCCCGCGCAGGGAAAAGAAGCGCGGCTGAGGATAAGACGCAGCCGCGCTCCGTTTTGTTCCCGCAAAGGTCAAAATATCGGGAAAATTTTCAGGGTGGAAATATTCGGTGGTCAAGATGCGCTGGTGGAAAAGCCCGGCGTCCGGACGCCGACAGATTTTTCGTCAGATCGAGGCGCGGAAGCGTAGGAATAATCGGTTTATTGCAAGCGCCCGCAACGACGAACTGGCGGAAAAGATCCGGCGTCCGTTAGAGCCAGCTGTGGTCGAACCCAAAGGGCAGCAGCTCCTTTAGGGTGAATTTCCGGCTCTCGCCGTTCTTATTCAGGCAGATCACCGTCAGGTTGGGGGCAAACTCCATCATCACCTGACGGCACGAGCCGCAGGGGACGCAGTAGTCGTCGCTGCGCCCGGCGATGGCGATGGCGGCAAAGTCACGGTGTCCCTCGCTGACGGCCTTGAAGATGGCGGTGCGCTCGGCGCAGATGGTGTCGCCGTAGGCGGCGTTTTCGATGTTGCAGCCGGTGAACACCGTGCCGTCCTTGCAGAGCAGGGCGGCGCCCACGGGGAAGTGGGAGTAGGGGACATAGGCCATGTCCAGCATGGCAATGGCTTTTTGGCAAAGCGCCTGTTCGGTCATGGGTAGCTCCTCCTTAGTATGTTTGATTTTGGGAAAACGATTCAGCTCAGCTCCGCCTGTCCGGTGTAGAGCTGGTAGTACTTGCCGTGCTGCGCCAGCAGCTCGGCGTGGTCGCCGCGCTCGATGATGCGGCCCTGCTCCAGCACCAGAATGGCGCGGCTGTTGCGGACGGTGGAGAGGCGGTGGGCGATGACGAACACCGTGCGTCCCTCCATGAGGGAGTCCATGCCCCGCTCGATCAGCGTCTCGGTGCGGGTGTCGATGGAGCTGGTGGCCTCGTCCAGGATCAGCACCGGCGGGTCGGACACGGCGGCGCGGGCAATAGCCAGCAGCTGCCGCTCGCCCTGACTGAGGCTGCCGCCGTCGCCGGTGATGACGGTGTCGTAGCCCTGGGGCAGGTGGCGGATGAAGGCGTCGGCGTTGGCCAGCTTAGCCGCAGCGCGCACCTCCTCGTCCGTGGCGTCCAGCTTGCCGTAGCGGATGTTGTCCGCCACGGTGCCGGTGAACAGGTGGGTGTCCTGTAATACGATGCCCAGCGAGCGGCGGAGGGAATCCTTGGCGATGTCCTTCACGTCGATGCCGTCATAGGTGATGGTACCCTGCTGCACATCGTAAAAGCGGTTGATGAGGTTGGTGATGGTGGTCTTGCCCGCGCCGGTGGAGCCGACGAAGGCGATCTTCTGGCCGGGCTTGGCGAACAGGGACACGTCGTTCAGCACGGTCTTTTCCCCGTCGTAGGAGAAGCTCACGTGGTCGAACCGCACGTCGCCCCGCAGCTCCACCAGTGTGCCGTCCGGCTTTTTCCACGCCCAGTGACCGGTGCGCTCCGCCGTCTCCGTCAGGGTATCGCCGTTTTTCTCCACCCGGACGATGACAGTCTTGCCCTCGTCCGTCTCCGGCTGCTCCTCCATGACGGCGAAGATGCGCTCGGCGCCGGCGGCAGCCGCCAGCAGCGTGTTGATCTGCTGGCTGATCTGCCCCACGGGCTGGCTGACCTGCTTGACATACAGCAGGTAAGCGCCCAGCGAGCCCACGTCGAACACGCCGCCGATGGCCAGCAGGCCGCCGACGCAGCAGGTGACGGCGTAGTTGATCTTGCTGAGGTTGCCCATAGCGGGCATCATCATACCGGCGTAGGCCTGCGCCGCGGTGGCCGCGTCGCGGTAGCCGTTGTTAAGGCCGGTAAAGCGCGTGATGGCCTCGTCCTCGTGGTTGAAGACCTTGATGACCTTCTGCCCCTCGATCATCTCCTCGATATAGCCGTTCATAGCGCCCAGCGCCGCCTGCTGCCGCTGGAAGCTGGTGCGGCTGCGGCCGCCGACGGTCTTGACCACCACGGCCATCAGCCCCAGAAACAGGAAGGTGATCAGCGTCAGCCACGGGTTCAGCACGAGCATCATCACCACGGTACCCACAAAGGTCAGCACGTTGGAGATGATGCTGGCGAAGCTGCTGTTCAGCATCTCCGAGACGGTGTCGATATCGTTGGTAAAGCGGCTCATCAGGTCGCCGGACTGGTGCCGGTCATAGTAACGGATGGGCAGCTCCTGCAGCCGGTCGAACAGATCCTGCCGCAGCGCCGCCACCGTGTGCTGTGCCACATGGACCATGATGCGGGCATAGGCGTAGGAGCACAGGGAGCTGAGGGCGAACAGGCCGCCCATCAGCAGCAGCATCCTGAAAAGTCCCGGAAAATCGCCGGGGATGATATAGTTGTTGAGCAGCGGCTTGAGCATATAGCTGGTGGCCACGCTGGCAACGGAGCTGACGATGAGGCATACCGCCACCAGCACCAGCGAGCCCTTGTACCGCCCCACATAGTGCATCAGCTTTTTGAAGGTACCCTTCATGTCCTTGGGCCGCTGGAAGCCGTGACCGCCGTGACCGTGTCTGCCGGGGCCGTGTCCGGATGCGGTGCGTTTCGTATCAGCCATCAATGCTCACCCCTTCCTGCTGGGATTCATAGACCTCGCGGTAGATCTCGCAGCTCTCCATGAGCTGTGCGTGGGTACCCTGCCCTACCACGCGGCCGTCGTCCAGCACCAAAATCATATCCGCGTCCATCACGGAGGTGATGCGCTGGGCGATGATGAGCTTGGTAGCGCCGGGCAGCGCTGTCTTCAGCGCGCCGCGGATCTTGGCGTCCGTGGCGGTATCCACCGCGCTGGTGGAGTCGTCCAGGATCAGCACCTTGGGACGGCGCAGGATGGCGCGGGCGATGCACAGCCGCTGCTTCTGGCCGCCGGACACGTTGGTGCCGCCCTGCTCGATATAGGTATCGTAGCCGTCGGGCATCCGCTGGATAAACTCGTCGGCACAGGCCATGCGGCAGGCCTCCTCGATCTCGGCGTCGGTGGCGTCCGCCCGGCCCCAGCGCAGATTCTCCCGGATGGTGCCGGAGAACAGTGTGTTCTTTTGCAGCACCATGGCGCAGCCGCTTCGCAGCGCCTCCATGGTGTAGTCCTTTACGTTGCGGCCGCCCACATAGACGGCGCCCTCGTCCACCTCGTACAGCCGGGGGATCATGCTCACCAGCGTGGACTTGGCGCTGCCGGTGCCGCCCAGAATACCCACGGTCATACCACTTTCAATATGCAGGTCGATGTCCGTCAGGTTCCAATCCTCCGCCGTGGCGTGGTACTTGAAGTACACATGATCAAAGCGGATGTCGCCGTTTTCCACCGTCAGCGCCGGGTCAGCCTGCGCGTCGGTAATCTGGGGCTGCTCGTCCAGCACCTCCACGATACGCTTGCCGCAGGCGATGGCGCGGGTCAGGATCATCAGCACCATGGACACCATCATCAGAGACATCAGGATCTCGCTGGCGTAGGTGAAGAATGCCAGCAGATCGCCGGACAGCAGGGTGCCTGCCGCCACCTGATGGCCGCCCAGCCACATAAGGGACACGATGGTGCCGCCCATGATCAGGATCATGAGGGGCATGAACATCACCACGAAGCCATAGGCCCGCTCCGCCGTGTCGCGGAGCTTATCGCTGCGGGTGCGGAATTTCTGCTCCTCCTCGTCCTCCCGGACGAAGGATTTCACCACGCGGACGGCATTCAGGTTCTCCTGCACCACCAGATTCAGATCGTCGGTGGCGTTTTGCAGCGCCGTGAAGAACGGCCCCACATAGCGGATGACGATGACCACCGCCACCGCCAGCAGCGGTACCGCCACCAGAAACACCTGACTGAGGCTGAGGCTGATCTCCATGGCCTTGATCAGCGCCGTCACCAGCATCACCGGTGCGCGGACGCACATACGCATCCCCATGAACAGCGTCATCTGCACCGACGCCACATCGTTGGTCAAACGGGTGATGAGGCTGGCGGTGGAGAAATGCTCGATGTTGGCGAAGGAAAACCGCTGCACCTGCTCATACTCCGCCTGCCGGATGTTGGCGCCGAAGCCCATGGCCGCCTTTGCCGCCATGACCGCCGCGCCTACGCCGCACGCCAGCGCTGCCATGGCCATCAGGAACATCTTCACCCCCGTCAGCAGGATATAGCTCCTGTCGCCGTTGGCGATGCCCACGTCCACGATGGCGCTCATGGCCTGGGGCAGCTCCAGCTCCAGAACCGCCTCCCCCACCGAGCACAATACGCCCAGCAGGATATACCACCGGTAGCCCCTTGTATACGGGGCAAGCTTTTTCAGCATACTTCGTCCTCCTCCGAGAGATTTTTTGCCACCCGCAGAAGAAGTGACGTCAGCAGCCGGATCTCCTCCGGCGAAAAGCCCTTTTCCAGTCGGTCGTTGACCTCATGCACGATGGCGGTGAACCTGTCATAAAACTGCTTCCCCTGCGCCGTCAGCGCCAGAATACGGCAGCGCCCGTCGGTGCGGCTGGCGGTGCGGGTGACCATACCCTTCTCCTCCAGACGGTCCACGATGCCGTTGACCGTGCTGGGCTTCACCATCAGGTGCCGCTCCAGCTGCTTCTGGTTGACCTCGCCCTCCGCCTCGTGGAGGTAGGTCAGCGTCCGGCACTGCATGGGCGACACGTCGTATTGCCGCAGCCGCCGGTCCATCAGCTTCTGCACCTGATGGTCACAGTAGCCGAACAGCGGGCCGAAATGCTCCGGCCGTTCCGTGATACAGCGTTCCACAATGTACCTCCTTTCGAATTGTTTCGCGTACTAATTGTTAGTGTGCTAAATAATAGCACGGTGCTTTTCCAATGTCAAGAGCGTATTTGCGCGGAGCTTATGAACAATTTGTGAATCTTCTGACAAACCCGTTGACTTCTGCGCAACTGCTGTGTATGATAGCATTGCAAGATATGTAAGTGACATTGTTATTCTCTCTCCTTTACCAAAAAGAAGACGCGCACCGCTTGGTGCGCGTCTTCTTTTTTTGCCGCCCCGCGGTATGCACCTGCCGTCCCGCCGGCGCATAGGATAGCCGGAAGCATCCTGTAAAAAAGGAGGAGATGGCCATGGAGCAGTACACAGCGGCACTGGCGGGCAATCCCAATGTGGGCAAATCCACGGTGTTCAACGCCCTGACGGGTATGCACCAGCACACCGGGAACTGGCCCGGCAAAACGGTGGAGGTGGCGGAGGGCGCTTACGTCTGGCGGGGAGCATCCTTCCGGCTCGTCGATCTGCCGGGGACATACTCCCTGCGGGCGGACTCGCCGGAGGAGGAGCTGGCACGGGGCTTTATCTGCGGCGGCAACGCCGATGTGACGGTGGTGGTGGCGGACGCCACCTGTCTGCGGCGCAACCTCCATCTGGCGGTGCAGCTCCGCAGCCGCACGCCCCGGCTGGTACTGTGCCTGAACCTGATGGACGAGGCCCGGAAAAAGGGCGTCACCGTAGACACGGAGGCGTTGTCCCGCGCCCTTGCCGCGCCGGTGGTCACCACGGCGGCCCG
>OGYN01002584.1_pt1 | contig 13161 bp, 10 predicted proteins | sample 1576551 | NCBI WGS metagenome assembly OGYN01 (sample SAMEA3541589, study PRJEB24748) | human gut metagenome | biome: human gut; feature: human-associated habitat; material: faeces | place: China | collected 2012 | reverse complement strand
GGCGGCGCTGCACCTGCCGGAGAGCGCCCTGTCCCGTATGCACATCGGCTCTGTGCTCTTTGCCAACAAGCCCGGCGACGGCTCCGCCCGGGAGCAGGCGGCCTCCTGCCAGCGGGTGCTGGGGGGCTGCGCCAATATCTGCTACGACTTCGCCACCAAGCGCTACCGCTCCAACTGCGTCAACTGGGGTATGCTGCCCTTTACGCTGGCGGACGGCGCGCCTTTCGACGCCGTACCGGGGGATTTCATCTTCGTCCCCGCTGTCCGGGAGAAGGTGGCGCGCGGCGACCAGGAATTCCCCGCCGTTCTCGTCCATGCCGGACAGACGCAGGCGCTGACGCTGTACCTGAAGAACACCAACGCGGAGGAGCGGGAGCTGCTGCTCACCGGCTGCCTCATGAACCACTACGCCGCGCAGAACAGGAGGTAACGATGGAAAAGATCAAAATGCCTGTCCCTATCGCCGAGCTGGACGGCGATGAGATGACCCACATCCTGTGGGGAATGATAAAGGATCAGCTGATAACGCCCTTTGTGGAGCTGAACACCGAGTATTACGACCTGTCGCTGCCCAACCGGGACAAGACGGAGGATGCCGTGACCCGGCAGGCGGCGGAGGCCATCAAGCGCCTCCATGTGGGCGTGAAGTGCGCTACCATCACCCCCAACTACCAGCGGCAGGAGGAGTACGGCCTCAAGCAGCTGTGGAAGTCCCCCAACGCCACCATCCGTGCGGCGCTGGACGGCACAGTGTTCCGCGCCCCCATCCTCATCTCCCGGGTGAAGCCGGTGGTGACCTGCTGGAAAAAGCCCATCACCATCGCCCGTCACGCCTACGGCGACGTGTACAAGGCGGTGGAGTACCGCGTTCCCGGCCCCGGCAAGGCAGAGCTGGTGTTCACCGACGACCACGGCGCGGAGCTGAGCCGCCAGACGGTCTACGACTTCACCGGCCCCGGCGTGTTGCAGGCCATGCACAACCGGGACGACTCCATCCTGTCCTTCGCCCGCTGCTGCTTCGCCTACGCGCTAGACGTAAAGCAGGATGTCTGGTTCTCCTCCAAGGATACCATCTCCAAGGACTATGACCAGACGTTCAAGCTGCTGTTCCAGAAGGTGTTCGACGAGGAGTACCGCGCCGCCTTTGAGCAGGCGGGGCTGCATTACCGCTACGCCCTCATTGACGACGTGGCCGCCAAGGTCATCCGCTCCTCCGGCGGCATCATCTGGGCGTGCAAGAACTACGACGGCGACGTGATGAGCGATCTCATTGCCGCCGCCTCCGGCTCGCTGCCCATGATGACCAGCGTGCTGGTGTCGCCGGACGGCAATTTCGAGTACGAGGCTGCCCACGGCACGGTTACCGACCATTTCTACCGCTGGCGCAAGGGAGAAAAGGTGTCCACCAACCCGCTGGCGACCATGGCCGCATGGTCCGGCGCCCTGAAAAAGCGGGGCGAGCTGGACGGCAGCGCCGCGCTGGTGCATTTTGCCGATTGTCTCTATCAGGCGGGACTGGACGTGTTCGAGGAGGGGTATCTCTCCGAGGATCTGGCGCCCCTGTGCGACCCGGCGGAGCTGAAGGAGATGCCGGATAACGACCGGCTCATCGCCCTCATCCGCCGTCGGCTGGAGACGCTGCTGGCAGGATAAGAGGTTGGCGGTATCCCATACAGACAAAACAAGACCTCCGGCATTGCGCCGGAGGTCTTGTTTTGTCTTGAAATGCCGGATAAGCAGCTGTCGGAGGACTGCCGCGCAGGGCAGGGGGGACTTACGAGGCGGGAGTGATCTTTGTGCCGGAAACCGTCACGTTCCACGCCTCCTGTACGGCGCGGACCGGCTCCGCCTGTATCGCTTCGGCGAACACCTCAAGCACCTGATACACAGTCTTACCATCCGCCAGCTCTACCGTACCCAGTGTAATGGGGTCGCACAGGATCCCGGTTTCCGCATCGGGCTCTACCGGGGTGTGGTAGTAGTAGGTGTGATCCGCCCCGGCGATCCACCCGTTTCGCAGGGTGAGCCTAGGATATTGGGAGGAGACTCTTCCTGCAATGCTGCCGTTAGCATACACATAGTAGGACACGAGCCGTATGCGGAGATATGCCGCCGCGTTGCCGGTGTTTTTCACACAGACGTTGCTCTTTACACCGGAGAGAAGTGATTCTTCGACCTTGCAGGTGACCGCCGCCGGTACAAAGGTGTTGGTCTTCTCCGCCTTTTTGAACATAAAGGAGAGGGTCACGCCCACCGCGGCGGCGGCGCACAGAGCAAGCGCCGCGATCAGCCAAAGCCGTATTCTCTTGGACATATCGCGTCACCTCTTTCCGTTGACTTTCCGATCACTGCTGCCATTGAGCCACTTGTTCGTGGTGGATGCGCTGTCGAAGGTAACTGTCTGGTTTTTATTTTCAGTGACCGTCACCGTTTGACTTGTGTCCGCATACCGCCACGACCAGCCGTTTTGCTGCTCAATTGTATAGGTGAAGCAAAACAAATCCTTGATGGTCACGCTGCCGTTTCCCTTTATGGAGACAAACAGTTCGAAGGAGGGGTCTTTTGTTGTCGTGATGCGGTACACAAAGATGCGGTCGCCGTTCCCCTCGTCGTCAGATGCATTGCTGCGGGTGATGGTCAGATCACCGAGCACGGGGACGAACTTCGCATAGAACGTATTGTCCTTCGGCATAGCCTTAAGCTTGCTCTTATTAGGGACAAGCTTGTTTTTCGTCAAATCCACGGTCCCCTGATCGGCGGTAACGGGCTTTGTGCAGGTCTCGTCCAGATACCATCCCACAAACCGGTAACCGGGCTTTTCCGTTGGCGTTGAACCCGTGAACGGGGTATCGCCTTCAACGACCTCCTTGCTTGGGCTGACCGTTCCGCCGCCCTGTGTCCATACCTGATAATCCACGCTGTATTGCACGGGCTGGTAGAAGAAGAAAATGTTGTTCTGCTTCTCGTCTGACCGCAGCAGGAGCGTCTGCTGTTTGTCGGATACGCAGCTCCAGCCTTCTATATCTTTGGCGTTTCCCGTAACTGTCTGACCGAATTTGCCGATATTCGTTTTGATGTCAGCCAGTACGCCGCTTGTGTGCGCCGGATCGTCGGCATCATATACCAGATTGTTCAAATCCGTGGTAGGGGTACCGTACTTTAAGTAGTATACGCTGTAATTCTGTTGGTTGCGCGTATAGAAGACGTACAGATCCGTGCCGTTCTTATCGATGGTGATAGCAAAGTCTGTGCCGCTAAGCGTTATATTCTTTTCAGTGGTCGTGGTACCAGCCGTCGTTATCTCCGTCGTTATCTGAATACCTGTGTTGCCTACCGTGAACCCGCTGAAGGTCTGGGGTGTGACATGGAGCGTATTGCCTGTCTTACCAATGCCTTGAATACGGGCCTCGTCCTCTGCGTAGTTTTTATAATTTCCGCTCGTGTCTTTCTCCAATCCGGACTGATTATGGAGCGCGGCATCGAGGGTCTGCAGCATATGATGAACGGCATAGGGGGCGTGTGTTTTATTTTGGGTATAATAGAACACCACCACATTGTCCTGCGAGGTAACGGAGCCATCCGCCTCAACCTTCACAGCGAGGATCAGCCGCTTATAGAAGGCGTCGGGAATATGGTCCTGAATGACCGCAAACCGTTCAGTCACCACTGCCTTGTTGGAGAACTTTTTCACGCTTCCATTATCGGGAGCCGAGGAGATCAGCTCGTTATTGTCCGCATAGCGATACTCCACGGTATAGGAGATGCTTGTCGTATGCGCATAGGTAAAGGTGAAGACATTCTTCTTCGGCGCGGTTTTGTCGGATTCAGATTCCACGGTGATGGAGTGGCTGGCCAGCGTCGGGTAACAGCCGGTGTTGAAGTCAGCATACAGCTCGTTCAGCGGATCGCCCACCTTTGGATAGAAGGTGCGGGTATTACCCTGATAGGCATAGCCGGTGGAATCAGCCGCGATCTGCCGGTGGAATTGTTTATCCGATGTCAGGTACATATAGGTGCGTGTCTCACTACCCACCGATACCGTAAAGGTCTGGTTGTTGCCCGGCACCGTCCCGCCGGAGGCGGTATGCAGCGCCGCTGTCCATTCAGGGTCCTTCTCCCCCGTGTGCAGGGCATAGTGGACCAGATAGGGCTGCGCCGTATGGGAGCCCCAGTCTGCGAAGACATTCAGATCCCTTGTGACCGGTATATCCTGCGGCGCGTAGGCTGTCTTTTTGCCGGCCAGCATATAGAACCAACCGCTGAACACATAGCCGTGTCCGGACTTGTCTGTGGGATCTTTTACAGACCCCACCCTTGTGCCGTGCGTGACTTCAGAGGTCTTGATGAGACCGGTTTTATCGCCCGTTTTCTCGTAGGCCAGCATATCGTCATAGGTCTGGAAGAAATGGACGGTGCGTTCGACCGGCGTCCACTTGGCGTAGAGCGTGATATTTCCGGCGGGCATGGTGTCACCCGGCTGATACTTCGTGCCTTCATAGCAGCCGGAGGAGTAATACCAGCCGCCGAAGATATAGGCGTCAGCCTCCAGCGTACTGGGATACGCCGGATCCTTGAGGACATAATTGTCCAACGGGGTCTGGTACGGCAGCGTATCTGTGGACAGCGCTTCGTTGTAATTGTGCAGCGTCAGCGTATAGGAATTGCGCTGGTAGAAAAACTGCGCCGTAAAGGATTCTCTGCCGTCGTCCGTCTTGGGATTATTCTCCTTGTGCTGGTCGGACGCTTCAAAGCCATGCAGTGTCGGCTGCGTCTGATGAGGGATGTCCGTGTTGTTGTCTGCGGTGTCGATGGTTTTGATCAGCTTGTAATTCGTTCCATTGTAGGTGAGGTCAGTTTTGTCACCGGCAAGGACGGGTACATACAGCTTATACAGCCACTGCCACGGCTTACTCCAGTCAACATCAGCGCCGTTACAGAAATACCCGAGGAAATTGATCACGTCCGAAGAGTCCTCAGAGACCTCGTCGGGGCCGTACAGCAGGTTTTCATCCAGCCGCTGGAACATACCCTTGATGGTGGAGTTTGGGTTGTCAAGTGTATACTTCACCTTGAATTCGCCGTTCCAGCCGGCCAGATAGGCGTAGTTGCCCCACTGGTCGTTTTCCATATACTTGTGTGCCTCGTTTTTGGTGTGAATACCCTGCACAGGGACACGCTCAAAGCAATCGCCGGGCCAAAGCTTGGACAGATCGGCGTCAAATCGAGCGTTCAGATCAAGATAATAGTAAGTGTAATCGCCGCTAACCAGCATACCCACGGTGTATTTGCCCGTGTATTCGTCCTTCAGCTGAGGCTCGTCGATGATGTTTCCCCAGTCGGTCACCGCAGCCAGCAGGTTCCCCACATTGTAGGGGTCCGGGCGAGTAAAGGTCTTATTGCCGAAGGGGTAGGTGGTGCCGCCTACCAGCTGAAACTGGCCGGCACTGTCTTCCCGCGCATAGAAAAACCGCAGCGTGTAGGCTTTTCTGTCATAATACACATTGACGGTGGTTGAACCGTCGCCCTTGATGGTGACGTTCTTCTGGGTCTTCGTATCATTATAGACAAGCTGGTTAAAATTTTGGGGATAGCAGTCATCAGTAGTATGTGTGTGCGTGGTGTCGGTATTGCCGCACAGGGGGGTATCCGCCCGCAGCGAATCGCTGCCGGATACGGGTGTGCCGCTCTGGGCGCTGCCCTTGACGCTGCCGATAAAGCTGTACTCGTTGTCATCGGCGTTTTGCAGCCAATATACGGTGGTGTAGGTGGTGTCCACCGTGCGCCAGAGCGCCTTATAGGTGCGGTTTTCAGCGGGGATAGTGGCGGGCAGCGTATCGGCCTTGCCGTTTCCCGTACCGTTCGTTACATCGTCCCAGCCATCAAATTCGTAGCCGTGGCGGGTAGGCGCGGTCACGATGAACGCCGTGCCGTATCGGGCATAGACCGGCTCCGTACCGTAGCCGCCGTCCATGTCGAATTTCAGCATATAGTAGTTGCGGTCGTAGTAGCACTGGAAGACGGTAGAGCCGTCCGCGGCCACTGCTTCGGGGTAGTGATACAGCTTGGTAAAGCCCTCGGCTTTCCCCTCAGGCAGCTTCAGCTCTTTATCGGAGATGATGGTGCCGGTTTTGGCGGCGGAGACGCTGTAGAGTCCTACATTCTCGGAGTATGTGTCGTCATGGATGTTCTGAAAGTAGTAGCGCACAGCGTAGGGAACGTCGATGGCCTTGTAGTAGACGTTGACCACATACGTCGGTGCAGAATAGGAGTCCAGAATATTCAGATGGATGGTTGTCGCATCATCATTGGCTGCCGAAGCATCCTTATCGGAAGGGACATCCTTGTTGTAGAAGGGAGCGTAACCCAGATAGGCCGGAGAGATCACATTGGAGGTGTAGGCCGTACCCCTCTGGATCTGCGCCTGATAGCTCTTGTAGATGCTCTCTCCCGTCACAGCGTCCAGATAGTTGATGGTGATCTCCACATACTCCTCCGACGTTGCCGCAGGGGCGCGTGCAGGTGCGCGGAGAGCCGGGACTCTCCCGGTCGGGGCAGCGTTGGCGTCGGCCTCGTCCTCGGCGCCGGCCTCTACCGGGATCGTGCGCGCCGCCGTGACGCAGACAACGTTGGAGTCGATGGTCTGGCCGGACGCCGTCACGCGGCAGCGGACATAGGCGCTGCCCGTATCGTCCGCGAGGGAGCTGAGCAGCGCACAGGACAGCGCCAGCGACTGTTCCGTGGCGTCATAGATATTCACCCAAAGCTCCGATGCGATATCCGCAAGGATCTGCCACTGATAGGAGGCATCTGTCACATCCGAGGCGCACACGGCCATGAGGGTGGTGCGCTCATCCTGCGGAAGGGACAGCGAATCCACCGCGCTGCCCTTGTGGGTCACAGTCACCGCTGCGCCGCTATCGGGCGCGGTATCTGTGCCGGAGGCGGCAAGCGCCGTTGTCATCAGCCCTGACGGTAAAATGGATAGAAACAGGCAAAGGCACAGAATGAGTGACACAAGCCGTCTGGATCCGGTGGGGGCCGTATTCTGTTTTGCCCGGTAGGTTTCCTTCAAAATAGCCACCTGCTTTCTATGTGGGGTCATTTGCCCTTCACGGCGTTCCATGCGGCCTCAGCACGGGCAGCTTCCGTATATCCTGCCGAAAGCACCTCCGAGAAGCCGTGATACTGCACCGCTGTGGCGCTGATCTTGATGGACAGCGGCTTTGCCGACGCTGCCAGTGCGTCAAGCTGTGATTTGGTGATATTCTCGCTGACAGTGATCTTGCCGCCGTCTGCCAGCACACCAGCGTGCAGCGCAGTATTGGCGTTAACGATGCAGTAATACACAGAGGTGCTGCCGTCCTCCTGGAGGAAGGTCCATTTCGTATCATCTACGGCCCAGTTGAGGATGCCGGTTCCGGCGGTGTAGCCGAAGTTGTCCGCAGCGTGCGTCCAGCCATTGGCCGTGATCGCACAGAACACATAGCAGGCCATCTCGCTGCCCTCGAAGTCCACAACGGCCTTTTTGGTCATGTCCACGCCCGGAAGGATGACCCGTTGATCCAACCCATCCGGCATTCCCGTTTCGGTCACGGTGAGTTCCTTCATCATCGCCACCCGCGCGCTGTCGCCCACCGTTGTCCCGGTTACATAGCGGGAGAAGGTCACGCCGGACAGAGCCGCGGCGATCAGTGCGAGATACAGCAGCACGGCGGAAAAAGGAAGCCGAAATTTTGCTTTTTTATTTTGATTTGTCTGTTGTTCCATGTTTCCGCCCCCTTGACCATGTGCAGTGTTTCTATTGTTGTCGTTTGCGGCGCACGAAGTCCGTGATGCCCGGCAGCTCCAGCAGCAGGCCGATCACCGCCAGCAGACTCAGTACCCCGGCCGGCGTCCGCACAAAGCGGATGACAGCGCCGATCTTCGGGATCACCAGCACGACCCTGCCGACAACGGCGTTCTGCGGGATGTCCGCGCCGTCGTCGGTATTGTTGGCGTCGCCCTTTGTGCGATATCCGTTTTCGTGTACGGCGATAATGCGGTGCGTTACCGACATACCACCGGTCTGATAGGTGACGATATCGCCGACCTTGTAGGCGTCCTGCCGGTGGGTGATGATAACGTCGTCCGGTTGGATGGCATCCGCCATGCTGCCGGTCAGCACCACGGCGGAGGAGAAGCCCAGCACCGTAGGCGCAGTCTGTCCGAAAAAGCGCTGCGCCGCAATACGGTACAGGCTGCCCAGCAGCACCAGCAAAACGACGGCCAGCAGCAGTATCCGCCATATCCACCGGATAACGGTCAGCGCTTTTTTAGCCTTCATCCGCGCTGCTCTTTTCTCCGCGTAACGGCCAGAAAGATACACAGGCCGCCGCTGATCAGCATGAGCACGACATACCCCTCGATCATGCTGTCGTCTCCGGTTCTGACGGAGGGCCGGATGGGCTCGTTGTCTCCATCGCCGCCGCTGCTGCCGCCGCCCGTGTCGGAGACGACCAGATAAAAGCCCAGCGTCACCTGGTCCGCATCGCCGCCCGCGGCCTTGTTGCCCAGATAGGTGTCAAGCCGGTCGCGCTCGCTGACGTCCGACGCATCCTCGTAGTTCCAAAACCAGTTGATGGTGAAGTCCTGAATCTTCTTGCCGTCCAGCTTGCCGCTGACGGCGCGGATCACCGATCCCGGCTTGACCGATCCGGGAAGCGTGTAGTCGGAGGTATCCGAAAACCCCTCGCCCGAGAGCTGACTGCCGATATCGAGAAGCGGCGAGGTCGAAAGGGAGTAGAGGATCGCCGTGTAGGTGATGGTCTGTCTGGCGTCGTTCTTGAGCCGGATGATGCTGTCCTTGCCGGTGCCGGGCGCCAGTATGCTTTCGGCGCTGTCGGCGCTGACATTGCTGTGCGGCGTTTCGAAGAAGGACAGCTCCGCCGAGCCGTCCGGGCGCACCGAGGTCGCCGCATCCCAGACAAGCGAGCCTGTCTTGTAGGTGAGGGTATGCTCCGGCCGCTCTGCCGGAACGGCGTAGGTAAAGCCGACCACCACCGGCAGCAGCATGACCTGCAATATAAAGAGTATCAGTATGGCGGGAAACAGCCATGCCCGCAGCTTGTTGCTTCGATCCATATACACCTCGTCATGAAAAGCCGGGTTTTCCGGCAAAGCGGATATTGTCGTTTTTCGGGGTATCCGCACAGCGTCCGGCCGGAGGATGGCCGGCGGCTCTGCGGATAGTCCGAAAATATCCCCCCGCCCGCCACATGGCGGGGGGATATTGCCGTCAGACAGACGCGGTACGAAACCGGCAGATCAGTCGATCTGGGTAACGGTCGCATCGAGGTGGAGGTAGACGCCGGTCCCGTAGGTGCCAAATGTGGGCAGATTCGTCATACCGCCGGCCGTAATTGCACCCAGCAGCGTGTCGGCCTTATCATTGCCACCTTCGAACTTCCATTCCCAAGACAGCTTATACTCACCAATCGCAGAGGTAAGATTAGTGTTGGCCGGATAATCTTTGGAAAGACCGTTCAGGTAGTCGGTGATGACCTCGAGCTTACCCTCTGCGACAGGGGTTCGTTCTCCGGTCTTTGTCAGGGTATAGGTAATGGGATAGTAGTCGGTCGCGAGACTAAATTCGTCGCCGTCAGCAGCGGTAGTGAGGTCGGGATATTCGCCAGCCTTAAGGAACACATCATGTCCTTCGGCAGCAATTTTCACATTTACAGCGACTTCAGGTTTTCCACTGATGGAAAGTACAACGAAGTTACTGCCTTCTGTGCCAGGCGCAACGAGATTTTCAGAGCCGCTGGAATCGACAGAGTTGGTAATGGTGGTGGAGACAGAGCTATTATCTGTCGCATAAGTTTTTTTGAAAGCGGTATCGTTCGCCACCGACATCGTTACGCCAAACTTGGCGACACGTGCAGATTCATGGCCGTCGCCGGTGGTCACATACTTTGCAAACGTACCGCCAACAAAGCATGAGGTGATCAGTACGAGAGCAAACAGAAGACCGGCTGCTCTCAGAGTCCAGTGCTTTTTTGAAGTCATTGGATATCCCCCTTCATCGTAAATATTGTTGAGACGAAAGCTTCGTCACTTGGGATCGTGAGACGACGGTCATCGCCTCAACATGAGGGCGCACCCTCAGTTATATCACCGCATCGCCGGCTGTGGCGCCGTCTCCGCGGAGGATACCTGCATTTACTCGGTGCTGCCGCCGCCATCCTTTTCTCCGGCAGCGGCCCGCAGCCGCTCCAGCTCCGCTTTCAGCGCCGCCGTTTCCTCGTCCTTTTTCCCGGCGCTCTTCTGGCGGCTGATGATGTCGTAGATGATGAACGCGCACACCGGTATGCCGATGAACACCGCCATACCCAGCGGTTTTTGCAGGAACATGGCGAAGTCGCCCAGCTTGGGGATGCGGCCCTTATACAGGCCGAACACAACATCCTCGCTGACCAGAGGATCCTCGGTGTTGTTGGCGTCGCCCTTGGTCAGAAAGCTGCGCTTGCCGTCCGCTCCGGTCTCCACCGCCACAATGCGGTGGGTGACGGCGATCTGACCATCCATGTAGGAGATGATATCGCCGGCCTTCAGCTTGTCCACATCCGGCTTTACGGTGAAGATCAGGTCGCCCACCTCGATATGGTCCTTGGCGCTGCCGCTCATGGAGCCGGACTGCACCACCATGGGCGTGACGCCCAGCACCGAGGGCGGAAGCTCCGGGTGTATGATCCCCTTGATGATGATCGTCAGGTTGCCGACGAGCATGACGGCAAATATGACGCACAGCACCATCCCAATAGTAAATATGATTCGATTGGCTGTTTTCTTTTTAGCCATACGGTCATCCTCCCGATGTGGTATCGCAGGTTTTACTCCCCGCAGCAATGCGATCCCCGGCCAATGCCGAAAGCCCCGAAAGCCCCGAAAGCCCCGAAAGCCTGATGCGACAGCGGTTTCAAGGGTACAGAGGGCTGGTTCGGATCGCTTTGCGAAACTGCTTTTCACTGGGAGATTATTGATGCGGACATATATACGAAATGATAACACAATACATTCCAAAAATCAAACAAAATTCGACAAGTTAAAAAATATCTTGATACAGGCTAAAAATTTTTCATTTGCAGAAACATACGCAAACAAGATGAGGTGAAGCAGGCACAATTCTGCGCCTGCTTCACCTCATCGTATGCACTTGAAGCTCCGGCGGCCCTTGTCACCGCCTGATGCCCGCCACCTGATACATCCGCTCGTCGGATATACAGATATCCACATCGCAGTACGGCGTCAGCAGCGCCCGCAGCGCATCCTCGTGCATCAGCCCGTTGGACACTGGATGGGCCGCGCCGCTGTGGTGGCTGTCGATGGCGGCCCGGCTCATGCCGTGGGCCACGGACAGCCGTCCGCCGGGCCGCACCAGCGATGCCAGACGGGCCATGAGCCGCGCCGGATCGGGGAAGTGGGGGAAGGCATTGTACACCATGACCACGTCGAATGTCTCCGGGAACACCGTTTCCTCCACATCGCCGCAGAGCACCTGCACCCGCGGCTCACCGGTGAATTTTGCCGCCGCGATGCGCGCCATCTCCGGGGAGATGTCGATGCCCGTGACCGATGCGCCCCGCGCCAGATAATCGGGGAACAGCACGCCGGTGCCGCAGGCTACATCCAGCACCCGTGTGCCGTCGCCCACGCCCGCGTTGTCCAGTATGGCCTGGATCACCGGCTCGTGGCGGATCATCTCCGCGTCCCACGCCGCTGCACGCTTGTCAAAAAACGCGATCACATCCCGCTTGTCGATCATCTCCGCACCCCCTGTATCATTTTTTCTATCGTACAGGATGCACGGTGACGGCGCAACCCCGGACGGGGGATAAAAAAGGGGCTGTATCCACGGATACAGCCCCTTTTATATGGCATATCCGAAAGCATGGAAGTTACCTGAAAAACTCAAAGCGCGGCGCGTCCTTGGTGACGATGCCCGTCTCGATCTCGATGCCGTCACCGAAGTACCGGCGCAGCAGCGCCGTCAGCTCCTCGGCAGCGGCGCGCACCTCATCGGCGTTCACATCGGAGAAGCCGTCGATGGGGAACAGGATGGCCTTCGTCTCCTCCGTGATCTTGCCCCGCTCCGACTGCCGCCACGTCCAGCGGCGGGTGCGGATCTCGCTGCCGGAGGCATACACCGCCTCGCCCGCGTCCGGTGTCTCCGTCTCGGTGCTGCCGAAGGGGATAAAGGTGTCGCCCTCCCGCGCCAGCCGCACATCCAGCCCTTCGTCGATGGTGCCAAGATCATGGGCACCCATGGGCAGGCGGTGCTTGATGGACACGGCGTTGCCCAGATCCACGGCGGCGTTGATGTGGGGGAAGCCCTTGCCCTTGGCGATACGGGTCAGCAGCGCCTCAATGGAGCAGAGAAACTTGTTGGGGTTGATGCCCAGCGCCGTAAAGGCGGCGCGGTAGGGGAGGATATCCTCCGTCTCCTTGGGCTTTTTCCCGGCGAAATACGTCTCGCAGGCGGCAACGTTTTCCGCCAGCATCTGCTCCAGCTCGGGGATATCGTGGGTGTTGTCCAGCCCCCGCACGGCCACCGCGCCGAAGCAGGCGTTGGGCAGCTTGTCAAAGAATTCCTGGGATACCTGATAGTACATGGTGTGGCCTCCTTGCTGCGAATGTTTCCCCCTATGTCTGTGTGTTGGGTGCATTATAGACCTGTTTTCGCCGTTTGCCAAGGGAAAATTTCCAGGGAAACCGAACAGGAATAGGAAATACCCGCAACTGTCAGGCTGCGGTATGAACTTTTCGGGAAATAAAAAAGCAGAGTGCCCATTACAGGATACTCAGATCCCATAAGGACACTCTGCATGGTCGGAGTGGGGGGACTTGAACCCCCGGCCTCTTGGTCCCGAACCAAGCGCGCTACCAGCTGCGCTACACCCCGTCAGCCGTTCCATTATAGGCGCTCTTACCCGCGCTGTCAAGGAAAATTTACCACGCCCCGCCACTTTACGGACTTTCAACGTTTCCGGCATACCGGATATCCCCGTGAACGCCCCGGTTTGGCGTCTATCTCCGGACAGGCGCGCATAGACTGTGGCAAAAAGGAGGTGCATCCTATGCCGCAGCGCTCATCTGCCCGCCGTAATGCCTACCGCGCCCGCGTCC
>OGYN01002571.1_pt1 | contig 13189 bp, 7 predicted proteins | sample 1576551 | NCBI WGS metagenome assembly OGYN01 (sample SAMEA3541589, study PRJEB24748) | human gut metagenome | biome: human gut; feature: human-associated habitat; material: faeces | place: China | collected 2012 | reverse complement strand
GTACTTCGTGTCGCTGTTTATGCTGCTGTTTTTTATTGGCAACGACAGACGCTTGAGCTCAGCGAGATCCAGTCCTCAAACACGCTCTATGCCGCGCCCGACGGGAATTTCTACGACTGGATCGAGGTACATAACCCCTCGGATTCGCCGGTATCTCTCTCCGGCTACAAGCTCTCGGACCGCACGAACAAAACGAAGTACGCCTTCCCGGACGAAATGCTCGGCGCGGGCGAATATAAGATCGTATGGTGCGCCCCCGGCGTGGAGGGCGCGGAATATGCGTCCTTTGCGCTGGCGAGCGCGGGCGGGGAAACGGTCGTGCTCACAGCGCCCTCCGGCGCGGAGAGCGAGAGCGTGGAGCTGCCGATGCTGGAGAAGAACACGGCCTATGCCAAGGAAAACGGCGAATGGACGGTGTCTCACCGCCCGACGCCGGGATATTCCAACGACGACGCGGGGTATGAGGCGTGGCTGCGCTCCGGCGGCTACGAAAACGACGAAATTTACATCACCGAGGTCATGGCGCAAAACCGCGGTACGCTCGCCGACAGCGACGGCGACCTCTCCGACTGGATAGAGATCGCAAACCTCGGCGAGACGAGCGTCGATCTTGCGGGCTGGTATCTCTCGGACGATCCGGACGTGCCGGACGAATGGAAGATCCCGTCGCTGACGCTTGCACCGGGCGAGTATGCGGTGATCTTCGCCTCCGGCAAGAACCGCACCGAGGGTGAGCTTCACACGAGCTTCTCGCTCACCGACGGCGACATGGTCATTCTCTCCGCCGGAAACGGCGCGGAGATCCGCAGCGTGAAGATCGAGGCCGTGCCGGAGGGGTCCTCACTCGCGATGCAGCCGGACGGCAGCTTTGCCGTGACCGACTTCCCGACGCCGGGGCTTGAAAATACCGCCGAGGGCTACGCCGACTTCTGCGATGCCGACACGCGTACCTCGCCGCTTCTGCTGTGGGAGATCGTCGTGTACGAGGCGGGTTCGCCCGACTGGGTGGAGCTCAAAAACGTGTCGGGGGAGACGATCGATCTTTCCGGATACACGATCTCGGATAAATTCAAGGAACCGGCGCTCGACGCGCTGCCCGCCGTGACGCTTGCGCCCGGTGAAAGCTATGTGTTCGAGTGCGAAAACGTGGGGTTGAGCGCGCAGCGCGACGAGCTCTATCTCTTCGATGCTTCCGGCACGCTCTGCGACTGGGCGTTCCTGCGCGATATCCCGGCCGGCGGCAGCTACGGCCGCCTAAACGGGGAGAACGGGTATTTCTATTTTGCGCAGAGCAGCCGCGGCGCGGACAACGGCACGGGGTGCCGCATGGTGGCGGCAAAGCCCACGGTCGATATCGCCGCGGGCGTGTACGACGACGCCGAGAGCCTTACGCTGACGATCACCGGCGAGAACGTGCACTATACGCTCGACGGCAGCGACCCGACGGCGGACGATCCGGCCTATACCGCGCCCATCACGATCACGGAAACGACGATCGTCCGCGCTGCGAGCTTCCCGGCGGACGCGCTGCCGGGCAAACCGGCGACATGGTCGTACTTCCTGCGCGAGAACAGCACGCTGCCCATCGTAAGCCTTGTGACCGACCCGGACAATCTCACCGGCGCGCAGGGCATTTACTCCAACCACGAACGCGCGTGGAGCGAGAAGTGGGAGCGTGAGGCGACCGTCGCCATGTACGAGGACGGCGGCGAGTTCTCCATCGACTGCGGCATCCGCATGCACGGCCGCACGAGCCGCCGCGTGAGCGAAAAGAAATCATTCACGCTCAAGTTCCGCGGCCGGTACGGCGGGGATCTCAATTATGACGTGTTCGGCGACGGCGTCGTGACGGACTTTTCCTCGCTGCTGCTGCGCGCGAGCGTGGAGGATACCTACACCTCCTACATGCGCGACGAGTTCTTCGCCCGCATCGCCATGGACTATACGGATGTGCCCGCGCAGAATTACCGGTATGTTTCGCTCTTCCTCAACGGCGAGTACTGGGGCATTTACGCCATCCGCGAGCACCACAGCGCGGAATACTTCGCCTCGCACAAGGGCGTGGACGCCGACACCGTCGATATGCAGACGGGCGAGTTTGAGGGTCAGACCGCGTGGAGCGAAATCTTGAACTACGCGCGCTACAACTCGCTGAGCATGCCGGAGGGCTGGGCGTACATCCAGGAGCACGTGGACATCCCGGAGATGATCGACTGGCTGATTCTCGAGTGCTGGTCGGGCGATATCGACGTATACGAAAACGTCCGCTTCTACGCGAGCCCCGAGTACGAAAACGGGAAGTACATTTACGGTCTCGCGGACATGGATCTCACGATGATGGGCATGGACTCGATGAGCGTCGGCTTCAACAACTTCCAGCTCCACGGCATCATTCCCTCGGCGCTGCGTTACAATGAAGAGTTCCGCGATATGTTCCTGACGCGTCTCGGCGAAATGCTGCGCGGGCCGCTCTCGGACGAGAACGCGCAGAAAACGCTTGACGAGCTGCGCGCGATCGTCGAGCCGGAGAGCGCGCGCGATCTCGCCCGCTGGGGCAAGTCGTCCACGTTGTTTGCCACGCAGATGGCGAATCTCCGCGGCTTCGTCTCCGGCCGCGCCGCGCGGATGCAGAACGAGGCCCTCGCCTTCTTCGGCGTCTCCGCCGAGGATGCCGCCGAATACTTCGGATAAAAGCGAAAAGTCTCCCGCCGCGATGAAGAACCGCACCCCATTCCTTAGTACAAGTATTTTATCATACTTGTCTAACAAATGGGGTGCGGTTTACAGATGAGGGAGCTTTTTGCTGCTTATTCGCGGTCAAAAATGGTCTTGCCTTCGAGCAGGGGGCCGAACTTTTCTTTCCAGGTGCGGTGCGGCTCGCTCGCGTCGTAGAGCGGGAGCGCCGCGGCGTCCATGTCCATGCAGATCATAAGATCAAACCGGTTCGGCCGCTCGGAGCAGGAGGGGAATATGTCCACGCCGTGCACGCCCTCGATCGTGAGCGTCCGGGCGAAGATCGCCTCGATCTCCGGCAGATACTCCCGCCACGGCGTTCCGGGGCGGAATTTGGAAATGATGTAGTGCTTCATTCCAGAATATATCCCCTTCCCGGTACGGTGACGCCGAAGCATTCAACGGCTTCTTCTCCGCGGTTGACAAGCGCGAGCACGGAGCCGCTTTCGTCAAACCGGCGGCAGCCGAGCACGTTCTCGCCGAAGAACAGCATTTCGCACTCGCCTCGCCGCAGAAGCGGCGTTTCCTGATACATGGCGGTGAGACTCCGGACAAAATCCGTGAGCGGGGCGTTGCCCTTGCCCCACGGGAAGCTCCCGCGGTTGTAGGGGTCCGTGCCGCCGGTCATGCCGGCCTCGTCGCCGTAGTAAATGCTCGGCACGCCCGGCAGAGCAAACTGGAGGAACATCGCCATTTTCAGCGCGTTCACATCGCCGCCGAGCACCGTGAGCACACGGGCTCGGTCGTGACTGCCGATGAGATTGAGCGCGGCATAGAGATTCTCCTTCGGGTAATGCTCCTGGATCGTCCAGAACGCGTCGCAGGCGGCCTGCGCATGGATCTTGCCCAGCAGGAAGTCGAGCACTGCGGTGCGGAACGGATAGTGCATCGTCGCGTCCAGCTCGCTGCCGAGGAAATACTCGCGCAGCGCGCCGTAGCTCACCTTGTTGGAGGCGTCCTCCCAGACCTCGCCGAGAAGGAGAGAATCTTCTTTCTCTTCCTTCATCGCCGCGCGGATGTCGCGGATGAGGCTGTCCGGCAGCTCGTCGGCAACGTCCAGCCGCCAGCCGGAAGCGCCGCGCCGCAGCCAGCGGCGCACCACGCCGTCTTCGCCGCAGAGAAATTCCCGGAACGAGGGATCGTTTTCCTCCACGTTCGGGAGATCGGGCACGTCCCACCAGCATTCGTAGCCGTGGCGGTACTGCTCGCCGAAACGGAACCACGAGCGGTATTTTTCCGCTGTGCCGTAGTTGCCGAACTTATCAAAGTACACGCTGTCCGCGCCGGTGTGGTTGAATACGCCGTCGAGCACGATGCGGATGCCGCGCTTCCGTGCGGCTTCGCAGAGCGATTCAAAATCCTTTTTCCTGCCGAGCAGCGGATCGACGCGGGTATAGTCCGCCGTGTCGTACCGGTGGTTGCTTGCCGCCTCAAAGATCGGGTTCAGGTACAAGACCGTGACGCCGAGCGAGGCGAGATACGGCAGCTTTTCCTCAATGCCCCGGAGCGTTCCGCCCCAGAACGGCCACGAGGATACGTCCCCGTTTTCCGCGCGGGGATAGAACACCGGCGTATCCCAGTCGCGCACGAGAAAGCGGTGCGTGCCGCGGCGCGCCTCCGGCTCGCGCGGCGTCCAGTCGCGCTCGCGGGCAAAGCGGTCCGGAAAGATCTGATAGACGACGCCGTCCTTCCACCAGTCGGGGACGGCGGCTTTTTTGTATACGGTGATCTGCCAGGCGCACGTCTCGTCGTCTCCGGTACGGAACGAGTACCAGAGCACGCACGGCGTTTCGGGCAGCGTCACCGTGACGGAAAACCGCCCGCCGCCCTCGGATGCCATGGGGAGGAGCGTGTCCTCGCCCGTGAACGGGTGCAGCCGGAGCGTCATGTCCGCCGCGCCCGCCTTTTCCGCGGCGAGATATACCTCCGTGCCGGTCTCGGCGGCGCCGAACGGACGGCGGAAGGCACTGTTTCTGGATTCGTGTACGATCATGTGAAAAGACCTCGGTACAGCTTGCGGTATTCGAGCGCGCTCGCGCGCCAGGAGAAATCCTTCGCCATGCCCTGCGCGGCGAGATTGCCCCACGCGACGGGGCTTTCGGTGTACAGGCGGCACGCCTCCTGCGTCGTGAAGAGCAGCTCGTGGGCGTTGAAATTCAGGAAGCCGAAACCGGTGCCCTCGCCGGTGTAGCGGTTGTAGGGCTCGACGCTGTCGGCAAGTCCGCCGGTCTGCCGCACGACGGGCACGGTGCCGTAGCGCATGGAGATCATCTGGCTCAGGCCGCACGGCTCAAAGCGCGAGGGCATGAGGAAAATGTCCGCTCCGGCGTACATCCGGCGGGAAAGCGGCTCGGAAAAGCGGATCTGGGCGCTGAACCGGCCGGGGTGCCGGGCCTCCAGCGCGCGGTAGTAGTCCTCATACGCCCGGTCGCCCGTGCCGAGTACGGCGATCTGCGCGCAGGAGAGCATTTCCTCCGCCACGGCGTTGAGAAGATCGAAGCCCTTCTGCTCCGTCAAACGGCTGACGCACACGCAAAGGGGAACTTCACTATCGACGGTAAGGCCGAGCTCCTCCTGCAGCGCCTTCTTGTTCGCCGCTTTGCCGTCGGGGTCGGTATAGTTTTGCACGAGCGCCTTGTCCTTCGCGGGATCGTAGGAAACGGTGTCGATGCCGTTTAAGATGCCGGAGAGAATGTCGTGCCGCCGCAGAAAGAGATCCTGCAGTCCCTCGCCGAAATACGGCGTGCAGATCTCCCTAGCGTATGTCGGGCTGACGGTCGTGACGCGGTCGGAGTAGCTGACAGCCCCGGCGAGATAGTTGACGCACTTTCCGTCGTCCCGCAGAAGCTGATTGCGCGCCGCGGCCACGCCGTCCAGACCGAGAATGTCGCTGAGGACGTGGGGGCTATACTGCCCCTGGAATTTGAGATTGTGGATCGTGAACACGGTGCGGATGTCGCTGTAGCCGGGGGCGTAGCGGTACTGCTCGCGCAGAAACACCGGCGCGAGCGCCGTGTGCCAGTCGTTGCAGTGGAGGATATTCGGGAAAAAGTCCGGCAGATACCGGCAGCATTCGCAGATGGCCTTGGCGAAGAACGCCATGCGCTCGCCGTCGTCAAAGTAGCCGTAAGCGCCGTCGCGCCCGAAGTAATATTCGTTATCGAGGAAATACCAAGTGACGCCGCCGCGCCGCAGCTCGAAGAGCCCGCAGTACTGGCTGCGCCAGCCGAGCGGGACATAGAACGAGCAGAGGAACTTCATCTTCTTCTGGTACTCGGCGGGGATCTGCCGGAGCTTCGGCAGCACGACGCGCATCTCGATCGTCGGACACTGCACCGCGCCGGGGAGAGACGCCGCCACGTCGCCGAGACCGCCGGTCTTCATAAAGGGAGCGGCTTCAAACGCGGCAAAGAGAACGCGCAGCTTTTCCTTCATACAACGCCGCCTTTCGCCAGCACGCAGGGATGCTCCGCTGTGCCGCAGACGATCTTGTCCTCAGAAACGGTGACGTTTTTATCGCACACGACGTTTTCAAGCCGCGCGCCCGCCTTGACGACGCACTTTTCCATCAGCACGCAGTTTTTTACGACCGCGCCCTTTTCGATGCGGACGTTGCGGAAGCACACGCTGTTCTCCACGCTGCCCTCAATGATGCTGCCGGCGGTCATAACGGAGTTTTTCACCGCGGAGCCGGGGGCGTAGAGCGCGGGCGGCGTGTCGTGCGCCTTGGTGCAGATGGGCCGGTCGGACTGGAAGAGCTCGCGGCGGACGGAGCTGTCGAGCAGATCAAGACTGGCGCGGAAATAGTCCTCCATGCCGTCCATGAAGGCGACATAGCCGTCAAAGGCGCAGCAGCCGACGGCGACCTCCGGCAGGACGTGGGCGAGGATGTCAAGAAAATCCATATAGTCGAGCGCGGCATAGTCGCGCGCCATGCGGAGCAGGAACGACTTATCGGCGATGAAGCAGTCAAGCAGGAGGTTTTCGCCCTCGTCCGCGCGCCGGATGCCGGCGACGGTGTCGCCGTCGAGCGTGAGATAGCGCCCCGGGCGCTTCTCGCCCGGCTGCATTTTCTTATAGAGCAGCGTGACGGGCTTGCCCTCCAGCTCGTGCCTGGTGATCATCGGCTGATAGTCGATATTCGCCACGAGTGTGCCGGAGCTGACGAGAATATAGTCGCCGTCGCCCTGACGGAAATATTCCAGATTGTGCAGCAGATCGCGGAAGAGAAAACGGGCGTTCTCTTCGTGAAAGCCGAACACCGTGCCGGGCAGAATGTAAAGACCGCCCTCCTTGCGGGAGAGGTCCCACGGCTTGCCCGCGCCGACGTGATCCATGATGCTGCGGTAGAAATACGGCGTGACGAGTCCCACCGTCTGGATGCGGGAGTTCACCATGTTGCTCAAAGCAAAGTCGAGCAGGCGGTAGCGCCCGCCGAACGGGATGCTCGCTGCCGGGCGCACCTCGGTAACGGAGCCGAAGCCGGGGACGGAATAGTTGGTGGAAATAAGGCCGATCGTGCGGTTCATAATGTTCCCTCCCTTAAATTAAACGTCCACTTCCATCACGGCGTTTTCGCCGATGACGGTGATCTTGCCCGGCGCTCCGATGACCGCGTTGGCGGCGATGGAGGCGTTTTCGTTGAGGATCGTGCGCTCAACGCACGCGCCCGCGCCGACGGTCGATTCCGGAAGCAGGATGGAGTCGCGCACCACTGCGCCCTTTTCCACCGTGACGCCGGGGGAGAGGATGGAATTGTATACCTCGCCGTAGATCTCGCAGCCGTTGCAGATCATGCTGTGCTCCACGCGGCCATCCCCGCCGATGAAATGGGAGGGGTGCTCGTTGAAGTTGGAGAGGATATGCATGCGCGTGTCGTGCAGACGGAACTCGGCGTTTTCGCCGAGCAGCTCCATCTGCGTGGAATAGTAGCTCGGGATCGTGCCGACGTCCTTCCAGTAGCCGGAGAACTGATAGGCGAAGAGGTTTTTGCCCTGGCCGAGCAGCGTCGGGATGATGTTCTTGCCGAAGTCCTTGTCGCTTTCGGGATCGGCGTGGTCGGCGAGCAGCGCCGCGCGCAGCACCGGCCAGGTGAAAATGTAAATGCCCATGGAGGCGAGATTGCTCTCCGGCTGCTTCGGCTTTTCGGTAAAGCGCGTGATGCGCATGTCCTGATCGACGGACATGATGCCGAAGCGGCTGGCCTCCTCCCACGGCACGGTCTTGACCGCAACGGTGAGGTCCGCGCCCATGAGCTTGTGGAAGTCGAGCATCAGGTTATAGTCCATCTGGTAGAGATGGTCGCCGGAGAGGATGATGACGTACTCGGGGTCGTACCCGTCGAGAAAGTCGATGTTGTGGTAAATCGCGTCGGCGGTGCCTTCATACCATTCGCCGCCGGTCTGCGTGGCATACGGCGGGAGGATGTGCACGCCGCCCCAGGCCGCGTCCAGATCCCACGCCGCGCCCGTGCCGAGATACCGGTTGAGCAGCGACGGCTTATACTGGATCAGCACGCCGACGGTGTCAATGCCGGAGTTGACGCAGTTGGAAAGGGAAAAATCGATCATGCGGTATTTCCCGCCGAACGAAACGGCAGGCTTGGCGATCTTCTCCGTCAGAACACCCAGACGGCTGCCCTGGCCGCCCGCCAGGAGCATGGCTACGCATTCCTTTTTTCGCATGGACAAGTACCTCCCTAAGTATATCGTAATGGACTTAACAAACGGGGGAATAAAAGGGCTTCTCCGAGAGGGAGGAGCAGAGCCCCTCCCCTACAGGAAGATATCGGGAAGCTCCCGTAGGGGCGGGGCTCTGCCCCGCCCGCTTTCAGCGGATCTTCCAGATATCGCTCACATACTCGGCGACGGCGCGGTCGCTGGAAAACCAGCCGGACTTGGCGATGTTCACGAGCGCCTTGCGCTGGAAGGAGAGATTGCCGGTCTCTCCGGCGAGGGCGTCCCACGCTGCGAGATACGGCGCAAAATCGCGCAGGACGAAGAACTCGTCGTTATATTTGAGCAGCGCGTCCTCAAGATCCCAGAACTTGCTGCCGAGCGAGCCGTCCGTGAGGTGGGCGAGCACGCGCGCGAGTACCGGATCGCTCTCGGCGCATTCGCGGGCGTTGTAGCCGCCCTGCGTGGTGAAGCGCTCGGTCTCCTCGCTCGTAAGGCCGAAGATCGAAATGTTCTCCGCGCCGACGCGCTCGAGGATTTCGACGTTCGCGCCGTCGAGCGTGCCGAGCGTCACGGCGCCGTTCATCATAAACTTCATACAGCCGGTGCCGCTCGCTTCCTTTCCGGCAGTGGAGATCTGCTCGGAAATGTCGGCGGCGGGGTAGATGCGCTGCCCCATGGTGACGCCGAAGTTTTCCATGAATACGACCTTCATCCGGCGGCTCACCACCGGGTCGGCGTTCACAAGATCGGCCACGGCGCACACAAAGCGGATGCTCTCCTTGGCAAAGGCATAGCTGTGCGCGGCTTTGCCGGCAAAAACGAACGTGCTCGCCGGGACCTTCGCGTAAGGATCGTCCCTGAGCCGGTCGTAGAGCGCGAGGATCTTAAAGGCGTTCAGAAGCTGACGCTTGTAGGCGTGGATGCGCTTGACCTGCACGTCGATGACGCCGTCCGGGTTGCACGCAATGCCGAAGTCGCGCGCGATATAATCGCAGAGGTTCTTTTTCGCCGCGAGCTTCACCTTGGCAAGCTCGCGCAGCGACTCGGTATCGTCCGCATAGGCGAGAAGCCCTTCGAGCTTTTCCAGCTGCTCGACCCAGCCGTCGCCGACGCGCTCGGCGATGTAGCGCGAGAGGCCGGGGTTCGACTGCAAAAGGAAACGGCGGTGCGAAACGCCGTTCGTCTTGTTGTTGAATTTCTCCGGGGCGATGGCGTAAAAATCACGCAGGACGGTGTTTTTCAAAATCTCCGTATGGAGCTTCGCCACGCCGTTCACCGAGTGGCCGCCGATCACGGAGAGATTTGCCATGCGCACGAAGCCGCCGCCGATGACGGCAGTCGCCTGCTGACGGTCGTGCCAGCCGGGAACGGACTGGTCAAAGCTCTCGCGCCAGCGGCGGTCGATCTCCTCGATGATCTGGAACTGGCGGGGCAGAAGAGCGCGCATGAGCGACACCGGCCATTTTTCGAGCGCTTCCGGCATGACGGTGTGGTTCGTGTAGGAGATCGTGCGGCAGGTGATGTCCCACGCCTCCTCCCACGAGAGACCCTCGCCGTCCATCAAAAGACGCATCAGCTCCGGCACGCAGAGCGCGGGGTGGGTGTCGTTCGTGTGGATGGCGACGCGCTCGGGCAGCTTGTCCCAGGGAAGATGCGTGGCGCGGAACGTGCGCAGCATGCTCTGCAGCCCGGCGCAGACGAAGAAATATTCCTGCAGGAGACGCAGCTGCTGCCCGGCGGGGGTGTTATCGTCGGGGTAGAGAAGGCAGGTGATCGCCTCGGCGTCGTTGTTGGCCTTCTGCGCGCGGGAATAGTCTCCGGCGTTGAAGGCGTCGAGATCGAGCTGCTTGTGCACCGGGCCCGCGCGCCAGAGACGGAGATTGTTCACCGCGTGCGCGCCGTAGCCGAGGATGGGCACGTCGTAAGGCGTGGCGAGAACGCTGCGGTAATCGCGCAGCTCATACACCATGCGGCCATTCTCCTCGCGCCGGTCCACGGTGCCGCCGAAGCGGACCTCCACGGCTTCGCTCGGCACCGCGGTCTCCCACGGGTAGCCGTCCGAGAGCCAGTCGTCCGGCTCCTCGGTCTGGCAGCCGGAGCGGATGCGCTGGCGGAAAAGACCGTAACGGTAGCGAAGACCCATGCCGACGCACGGCACGTCCTCCGCCGCGAGCGAATCGAGATAGCACGCCGCGAGACGGCCCAGACCGCCGTTGCCGAGACCGGGGTCGCGCTCGCATTCGAGCAGCGCGTCCAGATCCTCGCCGAGCTCGGCGAGAATGTCGGCGGTCATGTCGCGGATGCCGAGCTGGATGAGATAGTTTTCAAGCAGCCGCCCGACGAGAAATTCCATCGAGAAGTAATAGACGATCTTTTCTCCGGCGGCGGCGCGGCGGCGCAGCGTTTCGGCGCGCACGCCCGAGCAGCATTCGCGGATCATCGCCGCGAGCGCGGTATAGCGCTCCATGCGCGAGCACTCGGCAAACGGCTTTGAGCAGGTCTCGGCGATGCTCTCCAGATATTCTCTCTTAAACTCTTCTCTTCCGGGCATGGGTCGTTTCTCCTATGTATTTGATGAGCGTTCCGCCGAGCGGCGGCACGGTGAGCACGAGCGACGCATCGCGCCCGTGCGAGGGGATTTTCTTTGTATGCAGACGGCGCGGGTTCGTCTTTCCGCTGCCGCCGAAGCGCGTATCGTCCGAGGATAAAATCTCCTGCCACGCGCCCGCGAGCGGCACGCCGAGACGGAAGTTCTCATGCGATTCGGGACGGAAGTTCAGCACGCACAGCACGGCGGAACCGTCCTTCGCTTTGCGGACGAACGAGAGGATGCCCTGCTCGTTGTTGTCCGCGTCGATCCAGTCAAAGCCGTCCCAGCTGTTGTCAATCTCCCAGAGCGCTTTTTCCGCGCGGTAAACATGGTTCAGCTCGCGGATGAACGCCTGCACGCCCGCGTGCGTCGCGTTCTGCAAAAGGAACCATTCAAGCTCTTCGTAATCGCGCCATTCGATGAACTGCGCGAACTCGTTGCCCATGAAGCTGAGCATTCCGCCGGGGTGACACGCCGCATACAGCGGCAGCAGCCGCGCGCCCGCAAACTGCCGCCACCAGTCGCCCGGCATCCGCCCGATGAGCGAGCGCTTGCCGTGCACGACCTCGTCATGGCTGAGCGGGAGAATATAGTTCTCGCTGAAGGCGTACATCATCGAGAACGTCAGAAGGCCGTGATTGTATCTGCGGCCGTCAAAGTCGATGGACATATACCGGAGCGTGTCGTTCATCCAGCCCATGTCCCATTTATAATGGAAGCCGAGCCCGCCCTTCTCCGGCGGATACGTCACGAGCGGCCATGCCGAGCTCTCCTCGGCATACGTCGCCGCGCCGGGGACGCGCTTGCCGATGACGGTGTTGAGCGTCTGCAAAAACGCCACCGCCGCGAGATTCTCCTCGCCGCCGCGCTCGTTATACTTTTTCCGCGCGGGATCGTCCACGCCGAAATTCAGGTAGAGCATGCTGCTCACGCCGTCCACGCGCAGCGCGTCGGCGTGGTACTCTTCCAGCCAGAAAAGCGCCGAGCTTATGAGGAACGAGCGCACCTCGTTGCGCGCGTAGTTGAATTTATAGGTGCCCCAGCCGGGCATGTCGCCGGATTCATAGAGCGCCGTGCCGTCAAACCGGCCAAGACCGTGCGCGTCGCGGCAGAAATGCCCCGGCACCCAGTCGAGAATGACGCCGATCCCGGCGCGGTGGCACTCGTCGATGAGATGCATCAGCCCCTCCGGCTCGCCGAAGCGGGACGTGGCGGCGAAAAAGCCCGTCGCCTGATAGCCCCAGCTGCCGTCGAACGGGTGCTCCGTCACGGGCAGAAGCTCGAGATGCGTGTACCCCATGTCCCTGATGTACGGCACGAGCGAATCGGCAAGCTCATACCAGGTATAAAAGCTCCCGTCCGGGTGCCGCCGCCACGAACCGGCGTGGACTTCATAAATATTCCGCGGCCCGCCGAGCGCGCGGCGGCCGGCCATCCATTCGCCGTCCGTCCAGTTATAGGAGAGCGTGTGGATGCGCGAGGCGGTGCCGGGGCGCACCTCGGCCGCGAGCGCGAAGGGATCGGCCTTCCATACAACGGAGCCGTCCGCGCCCTCGATAATGTACTTATAGAGTTGTCCGGCGCGCGCGCCCGGCACAAAGCCGCGCCATACGCCGAGATCGCCGCGGCTGAGCCAGTGCGCGCTGTCGCTCCACGAGCAGAAATCGCCCGTCACACGAACGCTCCGCGCGTTCGGCGCCCATACGGAGAACGATACGCCGTTGGGCTCTGCGCGTGCGCCGAAGAGCTTCTGCGCGTCGAAATTCGTCCCGTCGATCCAAGCCTGTTCCGGGCGGTATGTATCCAAGGAGAAAGCCCCCCTTTTTTTATACTTGTCTTATAATCGAAGTATAGCATACTCGTCAGCCGCTGAAAAGAGTCTGTGAAAGATTTTACCCCGTCCCGGAGGCTGCGCCGAGCGTCAGGGACGCGCGCTTCTGCCGGGCGGAAATGCGTGTGCCCTTGCTGATCGGCGCTTTACAGAAAGCAAAAAATGTAGTATCGTATATGTGTGAAAATTTGTACTAAGGAGAGCAGCCCATGAGAAGAAGCACGAAACGCCTGGCCGCCGCCGTACTGATCGCGGCGCTCGGCATTCTTTCCGCGTGCGGCACGAGCGCCGCGCCGGAGACCACGCCCCTTCCCACGAGCGAGCCCACCGCCGTGCCGACGGCGGAGCCTACGCCGG